>BNJT01002614.1_pt1:0-75000 | contig 306582 bp, 551 predicted proteins | sample 8540491 | NCBI WGS metagenome assembly BNJT01 (sample SAMD00202455, study PRJDB9452) | human saliva metagenome | host: Homo sapiens | reverse complement strand
TCTTGGATTTTTGCATCACGAGTCCAACCTTCTATATCGATTTTAGAAAAAGCTCCCTTTTTCTTTACATTCATTCTCGATTGTAGTATAGCACATTTCATCGCGTGTGTGAATATCTACTACTTATTATCTCTTCTTGTTGCTGATACATGTTCCCATAATTTTGTTTGCACTTTTGAAAAAGGCATTTTATGAAACTCATCTGCTTCTACCCATCTTAATTCTCTATCACTTAACCCTTCTATTTTATCATTTTAATTGAACTTGATATTTTGTGATTTCAATTTCCCACTTTTTGATGACTAAAAATGTGTTTAACTTCACCCTTTCAATTTCTTTTCTTTTTGAATTTTCAGTTGGTATATCGATTCAAATTGCGTTTCTAACGGAATATTTTTTTATTTGGATACTCTTCAACTTCTTCTGCTATTTCATCTAATAAACTCAATTGTTTTTTTCAGTAGGTCTATAATCTCTTATTATTGGAAAATGCCAGAATCCACTTAGCAAATCTGCATACGTATTTTTTTCTAATAAATACTGTCCCTTTTCATTTTGTACTACAAATGCTTGCCACTTCATTGGAACTGGCTTTTTTTCTTAGGAATTTTTACCGGATACAAATGCATTGTTCCATTTCAAGTACGCTGCACTAAATTCTTTTCACCGGACTATCTTCAGGATGTGGTGTTACTGGAGACTCAATATCTGACCCTAAATCCATCAATGCTTGGTTAAAAGTCACCTGGGCGTTCTTTTGAAATAATTTTTTTCCGCAACTGCTTGAAAAACTTTTTCTATTAGATGGATTACCAATATCTAATCCTATTTCAAATAATCGACTAATCACTCGCATTAAGTTTCCATCTACTGCTGGTTCAGGCAAATTAAATGCAATACTAGCAATCGCACCTGCTGTATACGGGCCAATCCCTTTTTAATGTTTGAATTTCTTCCATTGTATTCGAAATTTACCATTATACTCTTCCATAATTTGCTGAGCTGCTTTTTGCATATTTCTGACTCTTGAATAATACCCTAATCCTTCCCACACTTTTGAGTAATTCTTCTTCTTCTGCATTTGCTAAAGACTCAATCGTTGGAAAAAGTTTCAAGAAAACGATGATAGTACGGAATCACTGTGTCGACTCTTGTTTGTTGAAGCATTATCTCGCTCACCCATATATAATAAGGATTATTCGAATGTCTCCATGGTAAATCTCTTTTTCTTTGTCATACCACGCTAATAGTTTTTCCTGAAATGAAGCAATTTTTCTCTTTGGACCACATTTTTTTATTCCATATTGTTCTAAATCCATTCTTCACTCTCCCATTTTAACTTTTCAATCGCTTCATCTATTGCAGAACTGCTGAAACCTTTTTGGTATAACTTTCCTTTTTAATTGATACCATAGTTGCGAATCATCGATAGCATATTTAGAAAGTAAAGTTTTTAAAAATTCTCTCACCTTGTTTCATCACTAGCTCTTCTTCATTCTCTTCTTGTTTTCTCAAATGTTAATGCTAAAATCACAGATTGAACAACATCTAATTCATAGCCTTTTTGCATTAGAAAACCATACACTTTTTGTTTCACTGTCTTAACTGGTACATTTCCTTGTCGGTCGACATATTTTTGTGCAATTTCTATTGCTTGATCTAGTGTGTTGCTTCATCATACTCTGCTAAAGCTTTTTTTGAATAATAGAGTCATTCACACCTTTTTTTCTTTAATTCAAATGCTACAGCTTTTGGTCCCTTTTTCTGTAATGCAAAATTTTTCTCGTACATAACTTTCTGCATAAAAACTGATCATTGACAAATCCATGATCCATTAATTGTTGCAAAACTTGATTAATTACTTCATCAGACACTTCTAGCTTTTTCTAGTTTTTTCATAGACCTCTTTAGCGGTTCTTAGTTTGAAGTTTAAAAATGCAACGCTTTTTGATAGACATTTTGATACTGTGTTTCCTGTTCAATTTCACGGATTGTATCTTGCGTTAATTCGGTTCCTTTTTGTTAACGAGAAACTTTTAATAATGTCGCTTCATCTACTCCAAAAGCAAATTCATCATTTATATAAATATTAAAAAACGATTTTTGTTTTTTTCTTTTGTACTTCAATTTTAGTAATTTGCATGATATCCCTCCGTTCTTCCTTTGTTATTGTAACAAAAAACATTAGATATCCAAAAATCCTGCCAGCATCATCTATGCTAACAGGATTTTCGTTTATATAATATTTTTAATATTTAGTATCCTTGAGGATTATTTTTGCCAATTCCAAGAATCACGAACCATGTCATTTAAGTCTTTTTCAGCAACCCAACCTAGAACTTCTTTTTGCTCTTGTAGCATCTGCATAACAAGTAGCAATATCTCCCAGCACGGCGTGGGACAAATCTTATATGGAATCTCTACATTATTTTCTTTTCATAAATGCATGAAACTAAGTCTAATACACTGTAGCCAATTCCAGTTCCTAAGTTATACACTTTTTGCTCCAGGGATTTCCGATATTATCTTTCACTGCAAGAACATGACCTCTTGCTAAATCCACAACGTGAATATAGTCTCGAACCCCTGTTCCATCATGTGTATCATAGTCATCCCCAAACACGCTTAGCTGTGGTAATTTTGCCAACTGCTACTTGTGTAATATATGGCATTAAGTTATTTGGAACTCCATTTGGATTTTCCCCAATTAATCCACTTTCATGAGCGCCAATTGGATTGAAATAACGTAAATTTGTTACAGACCATTCTTTATCAGAAAAAGCAACATCATTTAAAAATTTGTTCTAACATCACTTTTGTATATCCATAGGGATTTGTCGCACTTGTTGGCATTCCTTCTTTAAATGGTACTGGATTATTCATTCCATAAACTGTTGCACTTGAACTGAAAACAATATTTTTCACTCCAAAAGTTTCTCATGACATCTAATAACACTAATGTTCCCTGTAATATTATTATGATAATATTCTAATGGTTTTACTACAGATTCTCCCACTGCTTTGAAACCTGCAAACTGAATGACACAATCAATTTTTTTCTTTTGAGAATACTTCTGTTAAAAAGTCATGATCTAAAATAGAGCCTTCATAAAATGGAAATTCTTTTTCCTGTAATCGTTGTTAATCGTTTTAACACTTCAGGTGAACTATTAGAAAAAAATCATCTAATATAACAACTTCATACCCCGCTTTATCTAGTTCTACTACTGTATGAGAACCGATATAACCTGCTCCCCCTGCAACTAAAATAGCCATTGCTATTCCTCCTTATACTTTTTATAATACGTCTTCTGTATGATCTGGTTGTAATGTTAAAATACGTGGACCATCTTTTTGTAATCGCTAATGTATGTTCAAATTGGCAACAATCCACCATCTAATGTGTGAGCTGTCCAACCATTGCTTTCCATTTCTGATTTCCAAGTTCCAGTATTCACCATTGGTTCGATTGTAATAACCATTCCTTCTTTTAAGCGAAGACCTTTTCCAGGCTCACCATAGTGAGGAACAGATGGACTTTCATGAATCGTTGGTCCAATTCCGTGTCCGATAAATTCACGAACAACTGAGAACCCTTCTTTTTCTACATAAGTTTGAATCGCATGACCAATATCTCCAATACGATTGCCCACTTGTGCTTGTTGGATTCCTAAATATAATGCTTTTTCGTTACTTCATATAAACGATCTAATTCTGGAGTAGATTCTCCAACAATATAACTCCAACAAGAATCAGATAAAAGCTCCTTTTTAAGTCTACACAGAAATCAACTTTTACTAAATCTCCTGATTTCAATGGTTTTACGACGAGGGAATCCATGACAGATTTCGTCATTAATACTTGTACAAGTAGCATATTTATATCCTTCATATCCAATTTGAGGAGCTGAACCACCTGCTTCTTCAATTTTCTTTTTGAACAAATTGGTCAATTTCCCAAGTTGTTACTCCCGGTTTAATAAAGTCTCGTAATGCAACGTGAATAGAGGCTAATAAAGCACCCGACTCATTCATCGCTTCAATTTCACGATTTGATTTTTAATGTAATCATATTTCAATTCCTTTCTTTTGAACTCTTCAACATTATAGCATAGCTTTTTAGAAAATGTTTGAAATAAAAATAAATTCCAAACCATTTCTTTTCATTTTTCTTAATCTTTTTAAAAAACTTTTTATAAAGCAAAACGAAGTTACTAAAATTGTAACTTCGTTTTTACCTCTTTGGGAGAAAAAGATATAAGGGAAAAAGCTATAGAATGGCTAAAATAATGAAGTTCAAAACGAACAATCCTGTCGCTACCCATAAAATTGGGTGAACTTCTTTAGATTTGCCTGTTAATGTTTTAATGAAGCAGTAGAAGATGAACCCTGCTGCAATTCCGTATGAAATGCTATAGCAAAGCGCCATAAAGATTCCCGCAAAGAATGCTGGGACTGCTTCTTCTAAATGATCCCATTGAACATCTGCAAAAGATGATAACATCATAACCCCTACAATAATTAAAGCAGGTGCTGTTGCTGCTGCAGGTACGATTCCTACAAATGGTGCTAATAAGGTGAAGCCGCTAATAATGCTGCTGTCGTTACGGCTGTTAATCCAGTACGACCACCTGCTCCGATACCTGCTGCACTTTCTACATATGTTGTTGTATTACTTGTTCCAAAAATTGCCCCGATTGAAGTTCCAATCGCATCCGCAAATAAAGCTTTATCCATTTTAGAAGAGAAACCTGAACCTTCTTCTAACATTCTTTCATCTTCTGCTGAGAAGATTCCTGTCTTACGACCTGTTCCAATAAATGTTCCTAATGTATCGAATGTATCCGATAAACTAAATGCAAAAATCGTCATTAATACTAATGGTAATTTCGCAGGGTTCGAGAATAATTTACCCATTCCTTCTGGACCAAATGCTGCAAAAATAGTTACTTGTAAATCTGAAAACGCAGAAGCTAATGAATTTTTGAGACCAATTCACAGCTGATAAATCAACGACACCCATTGGAATAGCTAATAAAGTTGTAACGACAATCCCAATTAAAATTGCTCCACGAACATTTTCTAATGACTAAAATAACTGTAATTAATAAACCAATTAATGCTAATAAAGCATCACTTTGAGTAAAGTTCACTAATGAAGGAACGATTCCACCATTAGAAGTAACAGAGAATACTCCACCTTTAAAAGGATTCTACAGTTGCTTGATACGGTTGATTGTTAATCGTAGTAATTGTTTTTCGCATCTGATAAGAAACTTAATAAGTTTGCATTTTTTTCAAACCGATATAAGCAACAAACACCCCTGATTCCACCACCGATAGCGTGTTGCATACTGACTGGAATTGCTTGAATAATCATTTTACGAATTTTTTTGTCACAGTAATGAAGACATTTAATAATCCACAAATAAATACCATTGCTAATGCTTCTTGCCAAGTAAAACCTAATCCAAATACAACAGTAAATGTAAAGAAGGCATTCAATCCCATCCCTGGCGCTAATGCATATGGTACATTTGGCGAAATAATCCCATTACTAATGTACTAACAACTGCTGCACAATTGTGGATAGGAAGACTGCTTGGAATGGCATTCCTGTTTGACTAAGAATACTAGGGTTTACGAAGATAATATAAGACATTGCAAAAAATGTCGTAAGCCCTGCTAAAAAGTTCCGTTCCCAAAAAGTTGTGTTATTTTCTTTTTAATTTAAAAGAAATTTTCCATGAAGTTTCTAGCTCCTTTTAAGTGTTTTATTAAGAACGAGGTAAGTATACTTCATTAATGATAGAAAATCAACAAAAAAATACGTATATTTTTTTATTTAGATATTAAATAAACGTACGTATTTTTGAATTATATTTATTTTCTCACAGTAATATCACCTTTTAAAAGCAAAATCATGACCACCCGTCTAACGGGTGGTTTGAACCAGGGGCTATAGCCCAGATTACAAGCCAGCGCCTCAAGACGCTGGCTTTCACTTTGTTCAAGCCTTATTGCTTTTTGACTCGTCACTTGCCTCTTAAAGAGGCGTTTGTATTACTTACCATCACCCCTAAAGGGATCCTCATACTCTTTTTACACTTAATTTATCAATTGCTATATCATGTTTTTCTTGTTCTTGTATATACTTTCTTATGGTAGCTTCATTGAGACCTACTATGCTTACATAATAGCCTTCTGCCCTAAAAATGACGGTTCCCAAATTTATATTTTAAATTTGCGTGTTTATCAAACATCATTAGTGCGCTTTTTTTCCTTTAAATACCCCATAAAACTTGAAATACTTATCCTTGGTGGAATACTTTACCAACATATGAACATGATCCGGCATAAGATGTCCTTCTATAATCTCTACCCCTTTATAACTACACAATCGACGAAATATTTCTCCCAAACTTTTCCTATATTGATTATAGATAACTTTCCGTCTATACTTAGGTGTAAAAACAATGTGGTATTTACACATCCATTTTGTATGTGATAAACTATTAGCTTTTTCAGCCATATTTTTCTCCTCTCGCTATATGATAGGCTTGAACACCTTTATTGTATCGCGATTGGAGTTTTGGTATAACCTTCGATGCGCACCCGCATGCAGGGTGAGTTTATTTGTCACGCACCTACGGAGCGTGACGGACTGAAATCACATAATAAAAACGAACAACTGACACCTTTAACGGTGAAAGTTGTTCGTTTGAGAGAGATGACTATTTTTCTGCGTTCCACACTGGGAAGTATTGTCCTGGTCCAATTTCATTCATTTTCTTCGCTACATCATCTGCTTGGAATAATGTTACAATTTTTGTATGTTGGATTATCAGCATCTTTTGCATTTGCAGCAATGATATTGAAACGATCTTTTTGGAATTGTATCTAAGTGATCAGCATCTGTAAAGATATAATCTTCAACTTTTAATCCTGCATCTTGAGCCATTGAACCATTAATTGAAGCTGCATCCACATCTTGTAATAAACGAGGTGCTTGTGCTGATTCTGCTTCAATAATTTCTAAATTACGTGGATTGCTTGTAATATCAGCTAGAGAGGCTTTTGTTCCTACTCCATCTTTTTAATGTAATTAATCCTTCTGTTTCTAATGCTACTAAAGCACGACCTTGGATGGCTACTTCTTTTGGTACTAATACTTTTTGCATTTTTCAGGTAAATCTTTTAATGATTTATATTTTTGTTGAGAAGTAATATAATGGCACGATAAATGTTGTTCCGATTTCTTTAATATCTGAACCTTTATCTTTTATTCCATTGTGCTAAATAAGCACGGTGTTGGAAAGCATTTAATTGAACAGAACCTTCTTCTAATGCTGTATTTGGTAATACATAGTCGTTCATTTCTACAACTTCTAAGTCAATATTTTTCTTTTTAGCTTTTTCAGCAACGAAAATCCCAAATTTCATGAGCAGCGCTACCTACAACGGCAACTTTAACGTGTTCTGCTGGTTTAGTTTCTTTTTGTTGTTTCTTGTTTACTAGTTTGATTTCCGCAAGCTGCTAATGTTACTGCAGCAACTGCTGTTAAAAATAAATTTCTTAATTTCATTTAAATTTCCCCACTTATGTTTTTTTCTAAATGTCACGTGATACAAATGGTACTATACCGAATTATTACAGTCGGGTCAACGAAATTTGACCGATTTCATCATTGTTTATTTTTTTACTAGTTGTTAAAGTTAAAAACTATATTTCTACCACATCAACATTTACAAGCTATAAAAAGTGAGAGATTTTACAAAAAATAGACTTTCCATAGTTACCAAGAACCCAAAGGTTTGCTGGCGTCCTAAGCAACTATAGATAAGTCTATTATAAAAAATATATTTTAGTCTTGGTCCAAGCCCATCGTTCTCATAATTGCTTTTGCAATTTCAACGAACGGAACAATTGAGAATGCTGCTGCTAACACAATTAACCATTGTTCTAAATTCAACACTGTTACACTAAACACAGTCGTTAAACCAGGAACAACTAGAACTGATAATAACATTAAAAGCAGACACAACAATCGCAATGTTGAACATTTTATTTTTAAATACTCCAACAGTTACTAAGATTTATAAACAGATTTCACATTAAATGCATGGAATAACTGAATTAAACCAAGAGTTGCAAAATGCCATTGTTTCACCAGTCGGAACTGACCAACCAGCAGCATGAGTCGCATACCAATATACGAATAAAGTAACTCCACCTTCGAAGAAACCTTGATAGTAAATACTTGGTAATACACCATTTGACAAGAAGTTAGAACTCTTACCACGAGGTGGATGTTTCATAATATCTGCTTCTGCATCTTCCATCCCCAAAGTAATCGCTGGGAATACGTCTGTTACTAAGTTAATCCATAAAATATGAATTGGTTCAAGAATTGACCAACCAGCCATTGTAGCAATAAATAAAGTCATTACTTCCCCAAAGTTTGCAGATAATAAATATTGTACTGCTTTTTGGATATTCGAGAATACTTTACGTCCTTCTTCTACTGCAACAACGATTGTTTCAAAGTTATCATCTGCAAGAACCATATCACTAGCACCTTTAGATACTTCAGTACCAGTAATACCCATCCCTACACCGATATCTGCTTGTTTTAGAGATGGAGCATCATTAACACCATCACCAGTCATTGAAACCACTTTTCCATCTGCTTGCCATGCTTTTTACAATACGAACTTTATGTTCTGGAGATACGCGAGCATATACTGAGTAATCTTCAATCGTACGAGCTAATTCTTCATCAGAAATTTCATTTAATTCAGCACCTGTTAAAACACCATCTTCTTGATCAGGACGTAAAAATTCCTAAACGTTTTGCAATCGCTTGAGCTGTATCACGGTGGTCACCTGTAATCATTACGGTACGAATGCCTGCTTCTTTAGCAACTTGAATCGCTAAAGCTGCTTCTTTTCTCTCAGGGTCAATCATTCCGACTAATCCTGCAAATACAAAGTCGAACTCAACAGATTCTGAATCCAATGTTTCTGGAACTTGATCAATATATTTATAAGCAATTGCTAATACACGTAAAAGCTTGAGTCGCCATTTCTTTATTTAAGCGAGCTAATGTATCACGGTCTTCTTGAGTAATTGGGCGAACTTGTCCGTGTTCTTCAATATGCGTTACTTTTTCAAGTAACATATCTGGAGCACCTTTTTGTCGCTACTAAATAGTTTCCATCTTCTAATTGATGAATCGTTGACATTAATTTACGAGTTGAATCAAATGGAACTTCCGCTACACGTGGATGTTTTTCTAAATCAACACGTACATCGTACCCTTTATCTAATCCAAATTGAACCATTGCTGTTTCAGTTGGATCCCCAATTAATTTTTCTTCCGTAATTTTAGTATCGTTCGCTAAATTCATCATACGAAGTGCAGAAATTGATTCATTCATTTCTTCAGTTGCATCATGAATTTCATTATTAAACACCATTTTTCAACGGTCATTTGGTTTAATGTTAACGTACCTGTTTTATCTGAACAGATAACTTCTACACCACCCTAATGTTTCAACGGCTGGCAATTTACGAACTAATGCATGACGGCTTGCCATTTTTTGAGTTCCTAATGCTAAAATAATCGTTGAAATAGCTGGTAAACCTTCTGGAATCGCCGCAACCGCAATCGCAATCGCTGTTAGTAACATATGAGTCCATTCGTATCCTCTAATTAATCCAATTCCGAAAATGATAACAGCAATGACTAAAAATCATAATCGTTAACCATTTACCTAGAGCATCTTGATTTTTCTTGTAATGGAGTTTTACTTTTCTTCCGTGTTGGCTAACATATGGGCAATTTTACCAACTTCAGTATCCATACCTGTTGCAGTAACAACCCCTAATGCACGTCCATAAGTCACATTTGTACTCGCAAATGCCATATTTGAACGGTCACCAATACCCATATCTTCCCTTCAGGAATAACTAAATCTTTTTCTACCGGAACAGATTCCCCTGTTAATGCAGCTTCTTCGATTTTAATCGTATTGACTTCTAATAATCGCATATCGGCAGGGAACGACATCTCCTGCTTCTAAAAATCACGATATCTCCGACTACAATTTCTTCTCCTTTTACATGAAGATGTTCACCATCACGTAAAACTGTTGCAACTGGAGAAGCCATTTTTGTAATGCTTCAATTGCTTCTTCTGCTTTTTGATTCTTGGATTACCCCTACAATTGCATTTAAGATAACAACGGCTAAAATTACAATGGCATCCGTTGGATCTGGAGCTCCTTCATGGGCAAAAAAATGAAATAACAGCTGCTGCAAGTAAGACAATAATCATGAAATCTTTAAACTGATTAATGAATTTTTGCAGTACAGTTGTCTTTTTCTCCTGCTTGTAAAGCATTCGGACCGTATTTTTTTCTAAACGTTCTTTTTGCTTGAGCAGAAGTTAACCCTTCTTTAGTAGATTGTACACTTGAAAGAACTTGTTCTTCCGTTTGTGTGTATGCGGCTTGTTTTTGTCAAAGTCGACACTCCTTTATATTTTTTTATCCCCATAAAAAGACTTATACTACTTCAAGGACTTGAAAAATAGCATAAGTCTCACTAATTAAGATAATACCAGCGAAACAGGTTCACTTGTTGTTGATATTACCACAACTTTCGTTGCCAGTTACTCCCTTATGGAGATGTTGAATTTATAAAATACTATATCAGAGGGAGCTTAAAAAATCAAATAATTTAAGAAATTTTAGTAAGCAATCTTTACCCTTTATACTCACGAATGACCTTCATAAAAGGCTTCCCCATAAGTCTCTAGTTTTTCTCCCCAACTCCACTAATTTGTAAAGAAAATTCTCTATCCGTCGTTGGTAAATGACGACAAAATTCTTTCAGCGTTTTATCTGAGAAGACTAAGAATGGTGGAACATGTTGAGCAAATGCTAAATCCATACGAAGCGAACGTAAACGGTCATACAAGACTTCATCAAATAGCGCATTATCTTGTACTTTATGTTGCTGAATTGCATCTGGTTTTTGAAGAATTTGCGCAACAATTGGTTTCACTTCAATTTTCTCACGATTTTTCAATGCTTTCTTTCCTAACTCACTCACTTGTAAAATCGGATATTGTAATCCTTCCGTTTCGATATAGCGATCTGCAATTAGGGAAGATATAAATTCTTTTAACACTTTATCAGAATAATCTTTCATAATTCCGTAAGTAGATAATTGATCAAAGTGTAGAGCCTTCATTTCAGCTCGTTTACTTCCTCGTAACACTTCGGATACTTTGCTCATTCCATATCTTTCTTTCATGCGAATAATACAGGACAAAAATCATTTGAGCTTGTGGCGTTACGTCTGTTAACTCCACTTTATTTAAACAGTTCGTACAATGCCCACAATCTTCTGGAATATCTTTTTGCCCAAAAGTAATCTAGCATAAACCCTCTTAAACAACGCACAGTTCGACAATAATCAATCATCTCATTGAGTTTTGCCATGCCAACTTTATCCTCATTTTGCTTCACTAAAAATTTTATTAATAATAATATCTTTTGCCCCATATAATAAAAATACATTCCGCAGGCTCCCCATCTCGTCCGGCACGTCCTGCTTCTTGATAATAACTTTCGATATCTTTAGGGCATATTGTAGTGAATGACTTTTTCTCACATTCGACTTATCAATTCCCATTCCAAATGCATTCGTTGCTACAATGACATCAATACGGTCAAATATAAAAATCTTCTTGTACTTTTACTCCTAGCTTCAGGGCTTAATCCTGCATGATACCAATCCGCAGCAATCCCTTCTTTTTGTAATTTATCACAGACTTTTTCGACTTCTTTCCGAGTATTACAAAAATACAATGGTCGGTTCCTTTTCCTTGATTAACTCTAGTAGACGGCTCATTTTATCCCTTGGTTCTTCCATTCCAAAATATAAATTTGCACGGTCAAAAACTCGTTACAACTTCAAAAGGATGTTGTAATTTTTAATTGTTGTTTAATATCCAAACGAACTCTTGGAGTTGCAGTTGCGGTAAAAGCTGACACAATCGGACGAGTAGGAAGTTGTGCAACAAATGTATCGATATTTTGATAACTTGGTCTAAAAATCTTGTCCCCCACTGAGAAATACAGTGCGCTTCATCTACTGCAACCATACTAATCTGAATTCCTGCATCATCTCTAGAAATCCTTCTTGTTCAAAAACGCTCTGGAGCAACATATAATAACTTCACTTCCCCACGTTGTAATTGCTCAATCGCTTGATAATACTCGAGTGAAGTCATTGCACTATTTAACAAAATCGCTTGAATTCCCATTTCTTTTTAACGAAGTCACTTGATCATACATTAAGGAAATTAATGGGGATACAACAATTGTGATTCCGTCTAACATTAACGCTGGAACTTGAAAACAAATCGATTTTCCTGCAGAAGTTGGCATAATCGCTAGGGACATCTCTTTTAGATAAAATTGTTTCAATAATTTCTGCTTGAGCAGGTCTGAAGCTATCGTATCCATAATAATGTTTTAAAATTTCTTCCTTATTCATCTACTTCCCCTCTCTTCTAATAAATGTATTAGGTCTTGCATCTCTTCCATCGATAAAGCATAAACATCTAATGAAAAAAATTTCTGGTATTATTTCTTCAATATAAGTATCTTCTAATGTGTCGATTCTTATTTCTAAATCTAGCTTTTCTTTTAGAAGTGATAATTGGCTATTTTCTAATAACAACTGTGTCCCATGTAAATGTGTTTTTTTCTACAGTTGATTGTTCTAATAATTGTTTAAATTGTTGGGACTTCTCATGATAGTGTGCCACCATCTTTTTGTCGATGTTTTTCAAATAAGCCATTTTGGATAAATAATGCTAATGTTTTTTTGCATGAGTAAATTCGAGTCAAAAATCCAATAATTGCTTTCTCTTCTCAAATTCCTTTATTAAAGCATTTGGCAACACAACGATTCCCATTTTAAAATGCAGAAAATAAAATTGATGAAAAAGATTTTACATAGATAACTCTTTCATTCGTATCAAAAATAATGCAAAGGCGTTGCCATTCCTCGTTCGTAATCCGCCATATAATCATCTTCAATAATATAGACTTGATATTTTTTTCTGCTAATTCAACGATTTTCTTTTTTTAACGCTATCTGGATAACTCATTCCTAGCGGATTATGAAATCTAGAAATCGTATAAAAAAATAACGAATGGTACCACTTTGAAATATTCGTTCTAGCTTTTCTAATGAAATCGTATCTTGCGTCTGTTCTCGTTCAATGATTTGATACGGAATTCCTAATTCCTTCACTAATTGATTCATACGACTATACGTTGGTTGTTCTAACAAAAGTCCACCTGTACCAATCAATTGGAGTAAAATATATAAGGCTTGTTGTGTCCCCCGTTGTAATGGATAATTGACCTTCCTTTGCATATACCCCATAACTTTCTAATAAAGGTACCATTGCTTCAATTAATTCACGGTCACCTCTAACAGATTCCCTCTGATGACTAGCACCTTCATAACTTGCCATAACCGATTCATTCAAACATTTTTCTAAAAATCTTCAATCGGAAATTGCATTGGATTTGGTAACCCAATTTTTGTTGTATTCCGAACGGATACTCGATTTTTCAATACATAGTACCCACTCTTTTCAACTGGATAAATTAAACTTTCTTCCTTTAACAGATGTAACGCTTTTTAAAATTGTATCTTTATTACACTCATATTGTTGAATCATTTTCACGAATGGAAGGAAGGCGATCTCCTTTTTTTATAAATGCCTTCTTCGATTTGCTGACGAATTTGAAGACTTACTTCTTGATACTTAAACATGACACACCTCTCCATCTGTACCGGTACAATTCTTTCCAAAAATATTGTACCTTATCCCATCCTGAATTACAATGAGTTCAACTTCTAAAAAAATAGGAGGTGCTTTCGTGGCACAAAAAGGATAATATTGCTAATGACTTATCCGGAATCGGAAAAAGTAGCGTTGACTCCTGCCATTCCTATTATGGCTTGTTGTCAGATTGAAACGATACTTTTACCAACCATTTTACTATCCTCTCATACAGGAGGATTTGAGAAAATTGCTATCCAAGAACTACTAGACTTTACAAAAACAAAGTTTAGCACAATGGAGAGCCTTAAATTTAAAAAAACAGATGCACTATTTATTGGATATTGCAGACAAATGGAACAATTGAAAGTCTTGTTAGACTATCATACAACTCAAAAATCCAGATGCTCAACTTATCGTCGACCCCATTATGGGCGACCACGGGAAGTTATATAGTGGCTTTACTGAAGAATATGTCCAACAAATGAGAAAAAGTTTGTTCCAAAAGCAGATGTTATTCTTCCAAATCTAACTGAAGCTGCATTATTAACTCAAACGGAGTATTTAGAAGGAATTCAACCAATAGAAGCCTATTATGTTCTTGCTAGGAAGTTAGCAAATTTAGGGGCTAAAAAGTCATCCTAACGGGTATTAAAATAAAAGTTGGTTCCATTGGATTATTGAGCTATGACGCTGCAACAGAACAATTTGCGACAGCTTTTACGCCACATTATCCGCATCATTTTTTTGGGAACAGGAGATATTGTTTCAGCCATTTTAAGTGCTTGTATGTTACAAGGATTTTCTTTAGAAAAAGCTTTATCAACAGCTACAATATTTCTTGATGCTACTCTTCAAGAAACCATTGCTCAAGAAAAAGATTTACAATACGGAGTTGCTTTTTGAGCCACAATTGCATCTTCTCACACAAATATTTCATTCATAGAAAGTAGGAATTATAGTATGAAACATTATTCATTACGTGAAATGACACAAATCGCATTATTTGCCGCTTTAATTTTCTTAGGAGTTCAGTTATTTAGAATTCCATTAGGGACACCAATTCGTCCATTTTGGAAATGCCCTAGTTGTTGTTGGATGCTTAATATTCGGTAGTAAAAAGGGGCTATTGCTGCTACTTTAGGACTAGGAATTTTCGACATTTTAAATGGATATGCCGCTGAAGTTTGGATTACGATTTTAGAATCTCTTATTGTTTGCTGAGGGAATTCATCTTGTTTATGAAAAACACTTCACCAAAATGACAAAGCTGTAAACATTATTGGAATTGGTATTTTAGCTGCTGTTATTAAAATCATTTTAAACTTAGTAAAATATACTTTCCTTCGTGGAATGATTATTGGTGGACTAGCGTTTACCCCTGCATTCGTTGCAGCCTTCACTAAAATTTTAGGAACATTTGGTTCAGCTGCTTTCACAGTCATTACTGTTCCAATTTTTATATCCAATTTTTCAAAAATTTATCAACAATTTAAAAGCGTAAACCCTACTAGCAAGAGACCTCTTTTTCTCTTGCTAGTTTTTTTATTTCTTCCACTTTCCGTTTGGTAATAGAGACAGACTATTTGTTTCCTGCATTATTTTTTTCAAAAAGCTTCTATCTCTTTATAACAAACTTTCTCTTGCTCATAACACGAAGAAAAAAACGAATTTTCTTTTGGCTCGCTAATTTTTTCATATACGTATAACACTGCTGAACAGAGAAAAATCTTGGTTCATTTTCAAACGCTCGATCCCTATCCATAAATATCCTTGCCAGATGAGGTTATAAGTTTTTATACTCCATGAATATTTTCGGGTAACTTCGGCATACCTCTAATTGATCAAACGTCCAACTTTGATGATAGAGAGCTTCTAGAAATTGCCTATTTTCTTTTTGAGAACTTAAAACAAATGCTTGCCACTCTTCTTTTTGTCCACGACTGCTCCTTACTTACCGATTGAGAAATTTTGTACACACTCCGACTCTTCAAACATTTGAAATATTTTCTTCCAATCAAAGCTTATCTAAGTCACATCGACTTTCCTGAAAAAGATACTTCCTTTTTGAAGGTGCAATGTTAGATGATGATGGATAATCCATTGTTTTTCCGTATAAAAGCATAAATAATTCCCTAATTGTGGATGATATCGAATAGAATATAAACTCATCTCACATAAGTTTTTTTGTAAAAACTTCTTTCCAGAATCCACGAGACATTTCTTCTCAAACTTTCTAATGCCTTCGTTCGAGCAGTCATCTCTTTTATTGGAATGACACTACATTGATACTCCAATACCCATTTTTTTAATGCCTACTTCAATGGTAAGATCTGGAATTTGCCCTATCATTTGCTTCATACCGTTCTAATTCTGTCCTATATCCTTGTTGCACGAGACTCTCTTGTAATTCCTCCTTTCCTTTTTGATGAGCCTCTGTTTCTCCCTCATGCCTTGCTTGCGTTAGATGCCTGAAAAAATACTCCCCATTTTTCTTTTGACAAATTTGCACAGGTTCTCCACACGTCGGACAAGCATAATTATTCTGATTTATCTAATTTAATTCCTTTATACACATATACTAATTCTCCATTTGAATCTCGAGCAATCTTCATTCAAACCACCTCAACTATATATACGAAAAATCTTAAAAATATTTTTTATTTTTAAAAATTTTTCAAATGAATACTAGTGCAAACAAAAAGATGGAAAATAGAAATTTTTCATTCTATTCCCACCTTACAAGCATTTAAATCATTTCTAAATTTTTCTCTACAACAATATCCCATGAACAACCTAGAGCACCTTCTCCTAAATGGGTTCCAATAACTGGACCAAAGTATGCTAGAGACGTTCTTAATTTTGGATATTTCTCTTGAATTTGAGCACGCCACGCTTCTCCTGCTTCTAGAGCATTCGCATGAATAATAACTAATTCATATCCATCGCCATCTGTCGTTTGAGTATCTTCTTCGAACAATTTGCTCAATTCGTTTCATCGCTTTATGCTGCGTACGAATTTTTTTCCAACGCCACAATTTTCTTCTCTTCAAATGTTAAAATCGGCTTTAATTTTCAACATAGAACCGACTAAAGCAGCACCAGCTGATAAACGTCCACCTCGTTGAAGATTATTCAAATCATCTACAATGAAGTAAGCTGTTGTACGATCTACTAATTGTTGCACACAAGCTACAATTTCTTTAGCTGTATATGTTTCATCTTTTGCCATCATTGCAGCAAGACGAACCGCACGAGCTTGAGGTGCACAGCTAATTCCTGAATCAATTGGGTAAATCAACACTTCATCTTGTAATTCTTCAGCAACTGTCACAACTGTTTGATACGTTCCGCTAATCCCACTAGATAAAAGAATTGGAATAATAGCATCATAATGATGGGATAATTCACGGAATAATTCAATCGTTTCACCAACTGCTGGTTGTGAACTCGTTGGAAATACATCAGAATTTTTTTACTTTTTCATAGAAATCGGCAGTTGTCAAATCTTGTTCTTCACGATAACTTTCTTGTCCAAAAAAATCACTGATAGTGGCAATACATGAATATCCCACTCACGGCGTTCTTCTGGTGTCAAATATGCAGTACTATCCGTTACGATCGCAATTTTCATTTACTCGACTCCTTTTCTTAAAAATTAGCAACACTGTTACTTTCTGTAGTATACCAAAAATATATATTGAGGGGCAAACGTGGAAATTGGTAGAAAAACAAAAAGACCCCCGAAGGATCTTTCTGTGAAGTGACCCCAAAAGTTAGACTTTTTGAGACGACTTAAGTCGTCTCTTTTTGATTAATAAAACAAAATGTATGAATAACCCCCTAGAGTTCGCGCCAAAATTTTGGCGCTTTTTCTTGGATATATTACTATAACTTTCAAAATAAATTTATTAGCTAAGCACTACAAGAAGAATTTGAATGACACATTCTATAGTTTACTGGACTTAGTCCATCTAGTTTTAATTTTTATACGTTTATTGTTGTAATAATCAATATAATTGATAATAGCTTTCTCTAATTCATCAAGAGACTTAAATTCCTTTTCAAATCCATAAAACATTTCTGATTTCAAAATACCAAAGAAAAGATTCCATCATACCATTATCTGCACTGTTTCCTTTACGTGACATAGACGGTAGTATACCTTTATTCTCTAAAAAATTGATGATAAGAATCATGCTGGTATTGCCACCCTTGGTCGCTATGGAGAATTGTGTTCTCGTACTTTTTCATCTGTAAATGCCTCATTCAACATTGTCTTTACTTGTAGTAAGTTAGGTGAGCGTGAAAAGATTATACGCAATAATTTCACTGTTATATCCATCTAAAACTGGTGATAAATATAGTTTCTGTTCACTACTTGGAATGGCAAACTCTGTGATGTCTGTGTAGCATTTTTCCATTGGTTTAGTACCTTCAAAATCACGTTGAATTAGATTATCTGATCTCTTTCCAACATCTCCTTTGTGTGAATAATACTTACGTTTACGACGAATACGAGCCATTAAACCAAGAACTTTCATCAAGCGTTGCACCTTCTTATGATTCACTTTAATCCACGATTTCTTAGTTCTAAATGAATTCGACGGTAGCCATAGTTTTTCCTTATGTTCTGTAAAAAAATATCTTGTATTTCATCTTTAAGCTGTTGATCCTTATCCGGTTGGTTTATTTGTTTTAAATGGTAATAGTACGTTGAACGAGCTAAATTAATTACTTTAAGAAGAACAACCAATGGAAATTCTTTGATTAATTCTTGAACAATTTCTGTCTTTCTTCTTTCGCTTTTTCCTCCTTTAATCGTTTTTCCCTCAACTTTTTAGAACTGCAATTTCCGCCTTTAAGTATAAATTTTCTAATTCAAGTCGTTCTAAATCCGTCATTTCTTCTTGTTGTTTCTTTTGGTTTACGTCCCATTATTCTTGGTCTCCCTTTTTGCTTTCTCAACAATAGTATACCCATTTTTCTTGTATTCTGCTAGCCAATTTGGAAGTAGACCACGACTTTTTAAGTGCATAATCCATTGATACACTTAATTGCAGAACGACCTTCTAGAAGAACCTTATCCATTATTTCCTTCTTTAGTTCTGGAGAATAGTAGCGGTTTTCCCTTTTTAACACTTTCTATTCCATATCGGTCAATAAATTGAACTAAGTAATCAAGATTACGAACAGTGACATTATAAATTTTTGAAAGATTCTTTAAGCTGAAACCTTGTTTCTTAGCTGATAGATTTGTATTTTGTCTTCATAAGTTAATTTCATTTAGAAAAACACCCCAAAAGTTAGATTTTTATGTCTAACTTTTGGGTGCATCACTATTAAGTTTAAGATTGAATAATTCTCCTGAGAATCCATCTGTATTCTTAAGAAGTGCTTTAAAGACTTTTTGATTTAAGTTCTACAGTTTTTAGCTGTTCCTCCACCTGCTAAATCAGCCTCAACCGCCTTATCAAACAAGACTTTTAGTTCAGCATAATTGGTAATTCGTTTACCATCAATCTCAATTGCAGTAAATCCTTTTTCACCTTTTTGCTTTCACTTCTTTGTAGTACTCTTTCTTCCAATCTTCAAGGTTAGTGAATCTTCCATTTGAAACTTTCTTAATAATGAAGTCATCACCTAACATCTTATTATTTTCTTTATTAGCTGCATCTTGATATTTGCTAGAAGCATATCCAACAAATCCATTTTCGTATCCGAAGTAACCCCACATACGGAATGTATTATGTTTGAAGGATGCCGCACCAGGGAGCACCTGTACTTGTATTCCCACCATAAACACCTGTCATCATATTCATATTAACATAAGCAGTTCTGAAGTCCGTTGGGTTATAAGTATCATCACCAGGAGCACCATGTTTCGTCATTAGGTTATTAGTAATTAAATCATCAATTGTATTGATTACTACTTTTTTCTCTTCCTCTGTCAACTCACGAATTTTTATCAGAACTGATGACCTGAATTTCCACTACGGTATTGTCGATCCATTTTCTTGAACCATCGACTAGTATTTCCATTTAATTTTTGGTAATACTGCATCAGCCTCAAGATGGTCTAACATCATTAGAGCATCATTGTAGTTCTTCATATAGTGATCAATTTGTTCACGAGTTTGTAATTTATCAGGATCTGGGTTATACCACTGATTTCCGTCATTTTGACGATGATAAGCCATATTAATCCCTAAAGCTCCATACTCACCATTATATGTTGATTTATCAGGTGTTTTGTAACATACCTTGCGCATATGCTTCAAGATCTGTACCTTGACGATGTCCATGACCACCAAGATATGCCATACGGTCATTTATGTGAGTTGTTTCATGGGTAAAGGCTGAAATACCAAAGTCTTCTAACATATTTGTTACCATGAAGAAAAACTTGTTCATCTTCATATGGTTTTCCATAAACTTTAGCCATCGCTCCCATATTCCAATTAATTTGATGCCATCTGTCTGTCGGACCAAATAACTCACGAATTGGAGTCGCTACCTTACCATCTGTACCATATCCACGACGATTAGCATCCTTTAATACCCGCATAAGCTTGATTATCCCATACAGGTGTAGGAACCATATTTTTGACTCTTAAGAAGTCTATCACGCACACTTTGGAAGTGCAAGACGTGACCAGAAGTTCAAGTATGTTTGTTGTGCTTTAGCTACATAATTAATACGTTCCTTAAACGCTTCACGTTCAGCTTCTGTATTTTTACCATATTTTTCAAATGAACTATAAGTCATAGTATTATAAGTTGAAATCATAAAGATATGTGCTTTCTTCAAGTTCAATAATGGTAAAATCATACGTGCATGCATATTATTATTCAGACCATCAAAGACACGATGACGTTTATTTTTGAAATCTGGATTTGTTGTTTCAGGGTTCTACAACATAAACATTTTTCGCTGAGTGGATAAACCAGTCGTTAAGATCTGTATCATTTGTGAATAGACGCATATTATAATCTAAGAAACTACGTAAATCACCTTTACCAGTGTCTCCTGCAATAATTTCACGATAGGCATCTTGAGTTCTATCACCCTTCAAGTTCTTTTTCTTGCAGCCAATTCGAATTAATCTGTCAATCACACTTGGTGTCTTACCATAGAAATCTGGTTTTAAACATCATTATATTCTTAATGTTTAAGTCACCATATTCAATACCATAATAACGATTGAGGTAAGTAAGTGCCATCATGATTTTTAGCTTTATTATCTTCTACTTTCTTAAGAAGTGCTTTTATTGCTGCCTCATCACCATTTAACTGATGATCTTCATTTTCAACAAGAGCTTTTACTAATTTATCAAGATTCTCTTTTACTTCTGCGAAGCTTTTCTTCTAAAGTATAATGCTCCAACATTACCTGTTATCGCACGAACTTCAGGAGATTCAAGAGTAATTGTATCTAATTTTTGCTTTAATATCACTTTGTAATTGAGTACGGTTTTTAACGACCATATTTGGTGTATAAACAACTTCTCCCTAAATCTGTAATACCATATTCTTTTACTTGTTCCACGTTTGATGTAGCTTTAGGTGATACAACTTTTTCTTCTTTTCAGTACCATCAGCATAATGAATCATAATCTTATCAACATCTGATAAATCAGTTACAAATTGTCCATCTTTCATACCTGTAACGGATAATACTTCAGTCGTTAATAATTTAGAACCTGCAGGAATTTTATTCCCTTGAGTTGATAATCCACTCTTTTATTATAGAATGGTTGAAGTTTTTCAATATTACGGTATGCAAGTTCACGTTCTGCATTATAATCTTGAATATCTTTATACGTATCAGATTTTTGGTTTTACTTGGTTCAATTTATTTGTAACAAGATTATTTATCACATAATTATTTGCAGTGATTCCTAATGACTCAACTTTCTTATCTGCTTCTTCTTGAGACACTGATTTAATACGATGTTGTTGTTTAGAGATATCTATACGAAGATTTTACCTTCACTTACACCCTAGTAACAACAAGGTTTCTATTTAGACGTTCATCCAGACCAATATCCACCATCGTCATCAATGTCATCAGAACCATAGAAAATTTCTCCTTCACCTTTATTAACTTTCATCATAGAAACGCTATCTTCAACTGAACCCTAACATATGGTTACTACCAATGAAAACCACCTACTTTGATAGGGTTTTCCACATCGATACTTCCTTTGGCTACTGATTTTTTGATAGCACCATCTCTACCGACACCCATGTTGTCCCCACCATTTTGAGACCAATAGGCAATACCAGCAGCTTTAGCTCTCTTACCAGTGATTTTAGCATCGACATAAGCTCGTTCGACGTAACCCTTCCAGTTTTTCACCAACAATACCAGCTAAGTATTGACCGCCATTACCAACAGACGTAACGTTACCAATAAATGCAACGTTGACTAATCTACCACCACTATCAATTTTATCGATAAATCCAGATACCCAGTCACGACCAACTACGTTACCTGTAACTTTAACATTTTTCAATCGTAGTTCCGCCTTTTAATCACATTAGCAATTGGTGCAATTTGATTTTCTTCCGGCATATTAATGTTCACATTGGCAAGGTTTATATCATGAATATGACCACCTTGAATGTTTTCCAAATAATGGTCTCTCAATGTTATGAATGGTAAATCGATTATCTCCATTACTTGACAATTTACCTTTAAACACAGATGTTACGTAAGATTTACCATTCCTTTTAACATTTGCTGCATTCAAGTCTGCACCAAGTTTAAACTCACCCGTTGGGTTAGCTTTGCATATCTTTTACAAGTTCATTGAAGTTGTAGTATACATTATTTACTTTTGGTAATTGTTTTTTTCAAAAGTAATGAACATATTCTCCACTGAACGTATCATCTTCTCTGCGTTGAATTAAGTCAGGAGCTTTCGCTACGACTTTGTACAATGTTTTTCCATCTACAACAACTTCTTCAACAGAACTTACTGCAAGTCTTGTCACTTTTGTTGTCGTGAGTTGTCACACGTAAAGTAAAGTGGTGCAACGTTCCCTGGTTTTTCAGTAGTAAAGCTCTTATCTGTTTCGTTTCCTGCATCATCTACACTCATTAAACTTGTTTCTTTAATGTTTTTGATTTCAACTTTTTAAGGTCTAACTGAATTTGTTTATCTTCTAATTTCTCAGTTTCTTCGCCTTCTCCACGATCATAAACCATTGTAGTAGATAGCGTGTAGCCTTGATAATATTTCAATTTATCTAAAGTAGCATTTAAATTATTTTCAGCTACTGTTACTTCTTTAACAAGTTGTCCATCTTTATCTTTTTAATGCTAATTTGATTGATTTGATTTCTACTCCAGCTGGTTTTTGTCAATGTATAACTAGCTGTCGCACTCTTCTTCAAGACATCTTTTTCAGTATTAGCCCATTGTAAAGTAGGTTTTTCTAACCCTTTTGTACCATTCTTAATAATTTTATCTTGAGGTTGTAAGATAACTTTTTCTTCTACTGTTGGAGCGTCGTTTGTTTTTCTCCACGAATTGTTTTATATGTCTTGGTAATTTGTTTCTTGCCGTCTACACCTTCTTGAGCAACTTTAGTTGTTCCACGTTTTAAAGTATCATCATCTTCTGTTTTTTTGTAGCGAAAGGAATGACTTCTTCTCTTGTTTCAACTTTTGTTCCTTCAACTGGTTTCGAACCTTTTGTAACGACTTTAGAAACAGGTGGTGTTTTCACTTCTGTAGTTGTTGCAAGGACTTCATTGGTTTCAGCACTCTTTTACTATCGTTGTCTTTTGAACACCTTTAACACCTTCACGAGTTACAGTATCATCACCTACATATTTTTGTAGAATCCAATTCTTCTTCTGTATTGAATGCAACTTCATTCTCAGTCGTTTCCTCAGTGATTCTGTATTCTGGTAATGTTTGTACAAGAGCTTCACCTTTTGCTTTTCACCTTCTTTTTACTTCTTGAACGCCTTTAGCTTCATGATACTCTGAAGTGCCTTTTGAATTAAAGGCTTGACCCTTTTTTTGTCTTCTTCTTGAGTCCCTTTTGTTTCGTGATATTCTGGCAATTCATGAACAGGGGATAATACCCAGATGCCGGAAGAGTTGTTGCTTTCTTTAGGCGTTTCTACTTTTGGAGTTTCTACCTTTTGGTTGTTCAACTGGAGTTGAAGGAGTAACTGGTTGTTCTTTTGCCCCAACCCCAATAATTTGAGAAATTGGTTGTTTTGTTACTTCAGAACTTAAAACTTTTCTTGTTTCTACTCCATTCACAACTGTTACTTGAGTTTTGAATTGTACGAACTCCTGGTTGTCCAGCGTAAAGAACACGACTCTTACCTTTTTTTCTAATGTTGTATCTGCCTGTCTAATGGTTTCAAACGGAATTTCCTCAGTCGTTGTTTCAATTCTTGTCTCTTCTTTTTCTCTACTGTAGTTGTAGGAACTTCTGGAGTAACTGCTTCTACTGCAGTTTTTCGCTTGTTCTGGATGAGAAATTTGTTTCAATTCTTTCTCACTTAAATAACCAACATAACGGTAGCCATCAATTTTGTACCACACCTTCATTTGAAGAAGTACGAATCACTTGGCTTAATTCCACTGCTACTGCTTGAGAAGGAATAAATGTTGCTGCTCCTGAAGCAGTAATTAATAATGCTCCTAAAATTTTATGTCGTTTTTCTTAGAAACAACTAAAACAATACTACTAGCTGCTAATAATCCTGCAGCAGTAAATGCCATATTTTCTCTTACTCCTGTTTGTGGAAGTACTTGTTCAATTTTACGTAAATTAAATAATACACTTCTTCATCCTGAGGCGGAACTTCCGTATGAAGAAGGGCTTTTTCTTGTTCTGTTAAATTTGCTTCGTCAACATAATGATAAGTCGATGGACTTGCAGCACTTACTGGAGTACCCATTCCAAATAATGCAGACCCAATCACAACTGATCCAGCAATTTTTGATTTTTCTAATAGAAAAATTTCTTTTCTCATATACATCCCTTTCTATTATTAAATTTGCTGTGCAATATAGTATAACATATCATCGATATATACCCTAGCAAAAACTTTACTATGATAAATAATTTTCTACAAACTTTTTATAATTCATTCCTAAAAAAATTGATGCGTTGTAAAGTAACTTATTCTGCTCTATCAACACGTTAAAGTACTTATACTATATAGAAATACTAACATTTTTCAAACCAATTGCTTACATTCTGAACATATCTTATAAAAATTATTTACCTCTTCATCCCTAAGTTGTTTTTGCGCTAATTTTATGATACAATAATGGCAAAATACATCGAATAAGGAGAGTCTATGTTAGAACAATATAAAACCATTCATCAAGATGGGCAAAACGAAATTGAAATTAAAGGTTCACGCTTTATCGCTCATTTTAAACGTACAGAAACAGAAGAAGAAGCACCAAAATTTATCCAAGCAATCAAAAAGAACATTGGAAAGCTACACATAATTGTTCGGCTTACTTAATCGGAGAAAGAGATGAATTCCAACGCAATGGACGATGGAGAACCGAGTGGAACAGCTGGTGTTCCAATGTTAGAAGTATTAAAGAAACAAGCACTAAAAAAATACTACGGTTGTTGTCACACGCTATTTTGGTGGAACAAAAAACTAGGTGCAGGCGGACTTGTTCGTGCTTATACCGGAGCTGTTGCAGAAGGTCTTAAAGCTATCGGAGTCGTTCAGCTAGCTTAGAAACGATTTTAAAAGTGACGATTGATTATTCTACTGTCGGGAAACTAGAATACTATCTTGAAACCAACACTATTTCTGTAGTCGATAAGGGAATTTACAGATGTAGTCGCTATTCATTGTAGTTTACCAGTTGAGGAAGTAGAATCTTTCCAAGAATCTGTGATTGAATTATTACAAAACAAAGTTCAATTCGAAGAACTAGGGCAACAATATATCGAAAGACTCATTTCATTAGAGGAATAGAAAAATGTGGAGTAAACAACTCCACATTTTTATTGCAGTAGACAGGCATGGGACTTGCTTTTAGCAAAGCTGCTGCCGTCCCTTGCTACCTCAGAGAAGTCCATTCTTATTCACGATGCCTTTCTCATCTTAAACGTAATTTTTCAATTGCGTTTGAAGAAAAAGGACTTCTCACTATAGCAGTAGTGATAAAAAGCCTACTCAGGCTTTTTATCACAGGAAAAAGGCGAGACCTTAGGCTCGACTTTTTAGGCATGAGACTTGCTTTAGCAAGGCTGCTGCCGCCCTCTGCTACCCCAAGAGAAGTCCATTCTTATTCAAATTGCGCGCGGTATAAACCTGCATAAACCCGTGTTTTGCCAACAACTCTTCATGGAGTCCCCTGCTCAATCACATTTCCCTTCTGCATTACTAAAATCTTATCCGCATTACGAATCGTTGATAAACGGTGCGCAATAACAAACGAAGTCTTATGTTCCATAATATGATCCATCGCTTTTTGAATTTGCATTTCTGTTCTTGTATCTACATTTCGATGTCGCTTCATCTAAAAATGAAAAACAGAAGGTGAAGCTAAAATAGCATCGAGCAATCGTTAATAATTGCTTTTTGTCCACCAGAAATATTATCCGTCTCTTCTGTAATATACGTATCATATCCATCCGGTAATTTACGAATAAAAATCATCAGCAAAAAGCTTGTTTCGCGGCCTGAACGACTTCTTCATTCGTTGCATCAGGACGACTATAACGAATATTTTCTCGAATCGTTCCTTTAAATAACCAAGTATCTTGCAATACCATTCCAACTTTTGAACGGAGAGAATCTACTTTATAATCTTGAATATTATGCCCATCAATTTCAATCGCTCCACTTGTAATATCATAGAATCGCATTAATAAATTAATTACAGTTGTTTTACCTGCACCTGTAGGTCCTACAATCGCTACAGTTTCCCCTGCTTTAACATCAATATTCAAATCTTCCATTAATGTTACTTCTGAGTATAGCTAAATGAAACATGCTTAAATTGAACATCTCCAACGATAGCTGGAAGTTCTTCTTTATCGCCTTCTTCTTCCATTTCTTCTGCATCTAATAATTCAAAAATCCGCTCAGCTGCTGCTAACATAGATTGAGTTAATCCAATCATATTCGCTGCATCTCCCATTGGTTGACTAATATTTCTCATATATTGTAAAAATCGCTTTGAATTCCACCAATGGTAATCATTCCCTCCAGAGGCAAATAATCCACCGACAATCGCTACAAATACATAAACAATATTATTAATTAGACGAGAAATTGGGAACATCATTCCTGCAAAGAATTGTGCTTTCCAAGCATGTTCATATAACTCATCATTTAACGCTTGAAATTCTGCTTGAGAACGTTCTTCATAATTGAAGGCTTTTACAATCTCATGTCCGCCATAGTATTCTTCAATATAACCATTTAAACGTCCTGTAGTTTCTTGACGATTGGCAAATGATGTCGAAGATTTCTTACCAATCATTCCAATAATAAAGAATGAAAGTGGAATCCCTCAATACACCAATAATCGCTAATGGAATATTCACCGTAAAACATCATAATAATAATCCCAAAGAACGTCAAAACGATGTAGAAAAATTTGATTCGATACTTGTGAGAAAGAATCATCAATTGTTTGAATATCATTTGTTGCACGACTTAATAAGTCCCCTCTTGATTGCTCATCAAAATATCGAACTGGTAAACGTGTGAATTTTTCATCGATTTCTTTTTTGTAATCGATAAATAATATCACTAGCAACACGAGACATAAAATATTTTCCTAAAAAGTTTAATCCAGCTGCTAAAAGATATAAAACCGCTAAAGTTTTCGCAATCGCAAAAACTCCTCTAAATCAACTGAAGTATAATTAGAGGCAATATAACTTTCACTAATTAATGTCGTTGCATCCCCAAAAATTTTAGGCAATTGTACATCTAAAAATAACTGAAATTAGGGATACTACTAATACAATCGTCACAATTACACGATCAGGCTTTAAATAACTTAATAATCGTTTTAAGGCAGTTTTATTCATGAGTATCCTCCATTTCTTCTAAAAGCTTGATTGAGAATTCATAATTTCTTGATAAATTTGGTTACTTTCTTTCAATTCATCATGAGTTCCAATTCCAACAACATTTCCTTCATGTAATACAATAATTTTTGTAGCATCTGTTACGGATGAAATTCTTGTGCAACTACAAAAATAATAGATTGTTGATTAATTTCTGCTAAATTGGCACGAAGTTTTGCTTCTGTTTTTCGCATCTAATGCTGAGAAGCTATCATCATAAACATAGATGGAAGCGTGTTTTACTAATGCACGGGCAATCGATAATCTTTTGTTTTTGCCCTCCAGAGAAATTATCTCCTTTTTGCTCTACGTGAGCGTCTAAGCCTTCTTCTAAACTAGAAACAAATTCCCATGCTTCTGCTTGTTTTTAATGCTTGAATCATTTCTTCATCTGTTGCATCTTCATTCCCCTAAATCTTAAATTATCTCGAATCGTCCCTTCAAATAACATACGATTTTGAGGTACAAATGCGATTTGTCGACGTAGTTCTTTTTCAGTAAATTCTCGAATATTTACACCATTCATTAACAACTCTCCAGTAGTTGTATCTAAGAATCGCATTAATAAATTCACTAGTGTAGATTTTCCTGCACCTGTTGAACCAATAATCGCAATTTTCTCTCCAACTTTTTGCCGTGAAATCTACGTTATTTAGCATCGCTTTTTCTGCTCCTTCATATTTGAAAGAAACATCTTTAAATTCTACAGTATCAATTTTTTTCTAAGCCATAATCTTCAGTAACAAATGTTTGAATATTTTTCTTGCTCTAATACTTCATTGATTCTTTTTGCAGCTACAAGCCCTTGAGGAATCATAATGAATATAATCGATAATAATAATAACGCTATTAATACAAGAACAGAATATTGAATCACTGCCATCAAAGCTCCCACTTCTAATTGAGATGCTTGAATTAAATGAGCTCCCACAAGAACAACTGCTAAATTCGCAAAATTAATCGTAATCATCATTAATGGCATAATCAAACTAAATTTAATATACATACCGAAGATTAATTTACGATACTTTTCATTCACTTGATCAAAACGTTCTACTTCATACTCGCTCTTATTAAAGGCACGAATCACACGGATACCCGTTAATGAATCACGAATGATTTGTGTTAGTGTATCTGTCATTTGACGCATAATGGTAAAGTCTTTTAGAGACAGTTTTGACTAATAATGCGACTACAATTCCTAAAAATGGAATGGATCCTAATAATACTAATGACAATGTAAAAATTCATACGAACAGCAAGAATGATAGATCCAATCAACATTAATGGAGCCATTAATACCAAGCTCATTGAAAATCCTAATGTTTGCGCTAAACTTTGAATATCTCTTGTTGTACGATTAATATAAGAAGATGTTCCAAACTTTTTGAAAATCTTGCGTTGAGAAATGTTGAATTTTTGTAAACATACTCAAACGTAAATCTTTTGATAATCCCGCAGAGAATTTTTCCGATAAATCGAACGACTAAAATGGATAACACTAAATCTAAAGTCGAAGTCAGTATATGAATCCACCTTGTTGTAAAAATTACCGCTTGGTTTTGTTTTTAAAAATCCCATTGCTGACTAATGTAGCTAAAATTGTTGGAGATAATAAACTTGAACCCACTTGTAAAATCGTTAAAATCACAATTCCTGCTAATAATGCTCGATATCTACGAACATGATTCATGATTTGTTTCATTCATTTTCTTCCTTTCTATATGAGAGTGTTTCGATTGGAATACTTTCAATCGTATTAATCATTTTTGTGGATGACTTGAAAAGCATTTTCCAATTCTTCTTTTTCTTGAGTTGCTAATATTTTTGAACCATTTCATGATTTCTTTTAGAAATAATTTTTCCAACTTCTTTTCCATAATCTGTCAAAGTTACTAGTGTTACTCGTTTATCTTTTGGATCATTCATACGAACGATATACCCATGTTTTTCTAATGAATTAACGAATTGGATGGCTGTTGAAGATTTAATTTCATAGAAACAGCTAATGTCTTTTTATGGTTAGAGTTTTACCAAATTCTGATTCGTAATAATGCAAGAGAATTAAGACATTATTTTCCCGTATTGTAAGGTTAGGGGCGATACTTCTAAATACGTTTAGATGTTCAATTCTTAAAAATAATTTTATAATATCATCAAAAATTTGTTTTGTTGTCATGCAGTCTCTCCTTTCGATTTTGCTTTATTAGAGTTTAACAAAGAAAAGGTAGGTAGTCAACCCACTTATATCGTTCGAAAAATACTTTTTCTGATGTAGCAGGGACGGTAGCAGACCTGTCGGTCTCATACTCTAAAAATTCGAGCCCTCGGTCTCGAATTTTTCCTTAAGTATTTTTCCTCTTTTTGCATACAAAAAGGACAAGAACTGTTGTCCTTGTCCTATTTCATCTATATTCTCTTTTTACGAGTTGCTATATGGACGGTTATAATCCCATAATATAGCCACTAGCCTCACTAGAGCTACTAACATTGTGGCAACTCCTGGTTTTCCAACCATTTGATGTCCTTTTAATTAACATCATTAAGAAGACAATCATCAAGACTACTCGTATCCATATTCTAACTTTTGGATTCATCACATATGCTCCCATCTAATTTCACTTGGATTCATGATGACTGATTCATGATTTCCATTACCATCATAAACTTCAGTTTCTTGTGCTTCATTTGTATTATTGACAATTGCATATAAACCTTTTTTCAGGATATGCATGTACTTCAACAGATAAATTAGAAGAATACCATTTTTTTGAATTCTTGTTCTTTAGCAGCTGCATAATATAATGCATGAAGTAATAATCTTGTATTTTCTGGGCTATAAGGTAGACCTGCAAGATATACCCCACGTCCTTTCCCATACGGATTAGCTGCCAGATGAATTTCTCCAAATTCTTTTCCTTCAGCATTTGCTGGCATTACAATACCTTCTACTTCTTGAGAAACTTTTGGATTGCTGAATTCTAATATTTCTGTGTTTTCAGTTAATCCATAGACATTCTTCATTCCTTCTCCGAAATCGATTTTGCGTACATCTTTAATATCTTCTGTAATGAAGTGAGTGTCTAATTCTTTTGTAAAATATTTATCAGTAGATAAGCTATATCCCATTTCGCGTTCTACCCCTAGAACATCTGCTAATTGGAAATATCTACCTTGATGATGAACAGCTGTTGGTTCTCCTACCCCAACAAATCCTCCACCATTGTATACAAATTCACGAATTTTAGTAAGTAATTCTGGATTTTTCCCAAACATCCCCACCACTGAATGCAGTTCCGGCATCACCAGCATTAATAATTACATCACGTCTTTTTTAAGATATCTGTTGTTAAAATATCTTCAAAGCTAATGAATTGAACATCAACACTGGCACCACTTAATGCTTCCATAATTCCTAAATACGAATAAATTTGTTTATATGGTAATTCATGTGCCACCATATGAGATTGCCAAGTACGTAATTTACCCCAAGCATTTAGAATAGCGACTTTTAAAACCAACATATGGTTTTTGTATGTTTTACAACATCGTAAATCTCTCTAAATTCATCCGTTACTTGTTCAATATAGTCAACAAATTTAGGGAATTGGTATGCTAAACTTAAGTAGCCTCCATATCCAATACGGTCAACTGGATTTCTCATAATTGCACGTCTTGCTGATAACCAGTTTTTTTATTCGCTTCAATGGTTGGATCGTTTCCTTCTCTAAAGACATCTGGGAAGAAGTATGGTAAGAATCTTCCTTCAGTGTATTTTACATGAGGAATATCAGAAATCATACGTAAAAGTTGCTCCGCCCCCTACGGAACCAACTACTGCGTCTAAGCCAATTTCTTTGAAATATTTTCCATAAGGCTCTGTTCCAATCCAGTTATCCCTAAAAACATCATTGCTTCTTTTTCCTGCATCATGTGCAAGATCTACTAATTTTTTCGCTTCTGTTGCAACAAATTTTTGAATAAAAATCGATATAGTCTAAGTAAGCTTTTACTTGGTGTTCTGAATGTTGAATTATAATATCCTTCATCCACAATATCTTCCGCTCTTAAGCGATAGCCTTTTTCTTTTGCAAAAGCTTCTAAAAGCTGCTACAGAAACGCTAGCTCCATATCCAAACCAATCTACAAATTTTTCTTTTTCCTAATTGATTGAAAAATCAATGTGAAGTGATAGAAGAAAGTTGTAAAACGTACAACATCTGTATCTGGATTTTCTTTTTAGCCAATTTTTTTAAATAAGTTTGCATATATTCATTAGAAGCCGGTTGACGGACATCAAATGGAATATCGTGTGGAACGTTTCCCAATTATTTGTAATATGATTATACATTTGAGTTGGATCCCAAATAGCATATACTAAAAATGATACCGTATATTCATGAAAAGCTTCTGCTCCATGAACTGTAACAATATTTTCTTTTCTTTATCTAATACCCAATTTTCAACACTAACCACTTTCCCCTCGTTGTACGGTCGATGACTTCCCAATATAATTTTTCATCATGAACGTAATCTGGTTGAACTTGATCTGTAAAAATATCCATCCATAAATGGAATTTCTAATTCACTTGAAGTTGCTAGATGGAATTTAGACATCACATAAATTTGTTGGCATTCTTCCATATGCTTTTTCAGCAAATTCATTATGATTTCTTGCAACAAAAATAAGTTGTATAAATTTTTGCATCTAATTGTTTTGTTGCTTCATCTAATTTAGTACCATCACTATCTCGAATGGCATCTGCTCCCCCAACGTTCAATCAATTCTTTTTGTTTCTTTCAAAAATTAGCTTGACTTGGTAATGTTAAACGTCCCTTCGTTTTTGCTCATGGTGTTTCTCCTCTCCTACTCTTTAGAACCACCTAAGGTCATTCCTTGTGTTAATTTATTTTGAACAAGAATATATAGAATCAATGTTGGTAACATTACTAATACCATCCCTGCATACATTTGACCATATTGTGCTGCACCACGTTGTGCTTTGTAATAAGTTTTTCAACCCTACTGGCAATGTTTGATTTTTTTACCAGGCATTAAAGTTAATGCAATAATATATTCATTCCAAAATGATAAGAAGTTAAATAAAATTACTGTAATAATACTTGGTCTAGCCATTGGAGTCATAACTTTGAACATTGTTGTAAAATATCCTGCACCATCAATAGCTGCTGCTTCTTCAAATGTTGTCTGTAAAGTTTTTGAAGAAGTTTGATAATAAGTAAATCGTAAATGGTAATGATGTAGCAGCATAAACTACTGCAAGTACAAAAATATTATTTAAGAAGAAGCCATTTGCGATTCCAAATGATTTTTAATCCTTTATCCCAATCTAGTAGCATTAAAAAGATTGGAACAACAATATAGTTTACGTTAATGAATAATCCACCTTTTAGAAGTGTATTAATGAGTTTGCTTCCAGGGAATTTAAATCTTGCTAATACATAAGCAGCTGGAATCGCAACAGCTACTAAAATGATTAATGCTAATGCTGTTACAATAACAGAATTTAACATATAATCTCCCATTTTTGCACTTGTCCAAGCATCAATAAAGTTTTTGGAAATAAAATCCTTTTAGGTGCTGTCCATGGGCTACCATAAAACTCACTATTTTGCTTAATTGATGCGACAAATACCCAACCAACAGGCACAATAATGGAAATGGCTAAAGTAATTAACGCTACATAAATAAATGCTTTTATATAAGCGTTCAAATGAACGAGTTTTGCATTTTCATCAATATGCCTCCTAATATTCTAGAATGTCACGTTTTGTAATGTGACTCACGATACCTGATAATCCAAATGAGAAGATAAATACAACTACCCCAATTGCCATACCATAACCAAAGGAAGAGTTTGTATAAGCTTGTGTAAACATGTAGCTTAAGAATACTTCTGTTGAACCATCTGGACCACCATTTTGTTAAAAATTTGTACTAATAAGAAACTTAAGTTAATCGTACTAATAATGAAGAATGTTAATGTTGTACGAATACTATTCCAAATTAACGGCAATGTTACATTGAAGAATTTACCAATTTTTCCTGCACCGTCTAGATCAGCTGCTTCATATAAGCTAGATGGAATATTTGCCATCCCAGCCATATACATTACCATATAATACCCAATTGCTTGCCAAATTAAAGCAAAGGCTAAAGAATAAATGACAACTCCTTGATCTCCCAACCATAAACGTTCCAATGCTTTTTGGTAAAATGGCATTTAATAAACCACCATTAGGGTCATAAATTGCAGCAAATAAACCTGCAACAACTACGATTGATAAAATATTTGGAATATAGAAAAATAATTCTAAAGAAATTATTTCCACGAATTTTTTTCTCAGTTGTTAAAATTGATGCGAATAACACTGCTAAAAACAACTGTTACAAGCGTTACAATAACAATTAATAAAATCGTATTTTGAATTGTTCTTGAAAAATTCTCATCTTTCCATAACGTTACAAAATTATCAAATCCTACAAATTGTTTATTCTTTGAAAAATCCACCCCAACGATACATAGACATTCTAAACACTTCAATCGTTGGATAAATTAAGAAAGTAAGAAATAATATAATGGCAGGTAATATACATACTAGGATAAATCCAGCACGTTCTTTTTTTCCGACGATTATTCATTTTTATGCTCCTATCTTTTTCTTTTTAGTATAAAATAAAGCTGGGAATGGCAACCTCCTGAAAGAAAAACTCTTGGAACTTTTGAAACTACTTAAAACTGAGTTTATCTTCCCGAAAGAGCCTCTTTTCCCAGCTCCTTTTTATCCATTCATACTAGTTGAAGAATTATTTTTCTACAGCCGCATTTAATTTTTGGCTAACTTCTTCAACTGATTTTTTTGCCAATCTGCTACAGATTTTTGACCAGATGCTACAGAGTCAATTTGACCGTATAATGTTTCTTTCATGTTTACACCTTCAACTGGTTTTTGTAGCAATAAAGTTACCATTGATAACTCCGTCTACTTCATCTACAACTTTGTATAAGCTTTGTAATTCAGCAGGTAATTTACTTGTTACACCTTGAATTGGTTGAGCAGCATTGTGTTTAGCAAAGATTGCTGCTGCTTTATCAGAATATAAGAATGATAAGAATTCTTTAGCTTCTTTTTGTTAGTTGCTGCTTCTGGAACCCAGATGTGTTCGAAGAATGAGTAAACGAAACGTTTGCCGCCTTTTTCGATTGCTGGAGCAGCATTCATAGCCCATTTGAATCCATCAGCACGAGGAGCATCTTTCATTTCTCCAACTACCCATGTACCATTTGGCATGAATAAAAGCTTTGTTATCTAATAATAATTGTTGGTTCTTAGTAAAGCTTTGTGGGTTAGCATTTGCTACTGTTGAAGGTTCAACATTTTTCAATAATTCGCCTAATGCATTGAAAGCTTTAGTTGCGCCATCAGAAGTGAAGATTCCTTTTTCATAGCTCATTGCTTTGTTGAATAAATCAACTCCACCAGCATTTGCCAATAATGCAGGGAAGAAGCTATCTAAGTATCCAGTTGTTGGATAAGTAAATAATGAGATTCCTTCTGCTTTTTGCTTTTTCTGCTAATTCTTTCATAGCTGGCATATCTTTTGGAACTTCCCAGCCTTTTTGTTCGAATAAGCCTTGGTTATAGAATAAACCAGTTGGAGCATAGAACATTGGTGCTAAGTAGTGTTTTCCATCACGATATGGATCTGTAACTGTAGAACCCTAATACACCGTTTAATAATTTTTCAGAAACTTTTTATCTTCTCCGTATACTTTCATATCGAATAAATCAGAGATATCTGCTAAAAGCTTTTTCTTTAATTAATGTTTCTGGTAAAGCTTTTTACGTCCTAATGCAAGCATTACAACATCTGGGAAATCTCCCGCTTTCATTTTTGGTGAAAGTTCATCTTCAAGTTCTTTACTAGATTGTAATTCCACTTTTACATTTGGATTAGCTTCTTCATAAGCTTTTAATTAATTCAGGCCACATTTCTTTTCCATACCCTGATTCAAGAGCAGCTAATTTTAGTGTTTTCTTTTCTCCCGATTTAGTTTCTGCAGGTTTATCATCAGTTGTTGCTTTTATTACAAGCTACTAAACCAACAGTCGCTCAAAAAGCGCTGCACTAGATAACATTAATTTCTTTTTCATAATAATTCCTCCTGTTTTTCTGATAATTTTCATTATCAAAAAGTTGTTCTTTTTACCTCGATATCATCTTACAACGATTAAAACGTTTACACAATTATTTTTATTGCTCTCTTTTATAAATATATTGCTTTTTTGAAATGAATATTATGGAAAGAATCCTGCTATTAAATATTTATGCTTATTCTCTATGTAATAATTTAAAGAATCTTATTCTAGCATCAAAAAGAGACGATTCACATCGCCTCTAAAAATTTCTTTGATTTAAATGTTTACCACTCTTTTTGGGCTCCATAATTGTCCATCTAACTGTGCCTTTATAATGATCCACTCGCTGCTGCTGTTCCAACAATAATTGTTTACAAGCTTCTAAAAAGCACGTTCTTTATAATCTTGACATTCTTTCTTGCCAAGTAGCAATTTCCTCTTCCATCCATTTTAGAATCCATCTGCTTCATTCTCCCATTTCTGAAAAGCATCATTACTAATTCTTCTCTTTCTTGTTTCAACTCTACAATCCACTCTCTTACTTGTTGCATATAAGTATTTTTCATAGTTCGCCATTCTCTCCAACATCCATTTTTTTCTTTTTCACCAAAATGATGCGAACCATTTTTCTAAATAGTACAGATAATCCACTAATAATTGTTGCTTTTTGAGTTTCGGGTAAATATTGAAATTGATAAAATGACAAATGGAGTTTGATATTCCCATCCTAATTGATTGGCAAGTGCTTGATAAGGTCTTAATAACTCTTCGATTCCAAATCCTACTGAGCCACCTGCTGTATATCGATCTTTCTTGGCACCCTACTATAACTACAATTCCTAACTCTTTTCTTCTTATATTTTTGAGATAGATTCAATGTCAATACTTCATCCATCCATTGCTTCATCACACTAGGGCATTGATACCAATAGAATGGAAATTGCAAAAAAATTCTGTCAGCTTCTTGAAGACAAGCTCGTTTCTATGCTCTTATCAAAATGCTTACTTTCTCGTTCTGCCAAAATCGATTCTAAAATGACGAATTTGAATCTGTTCTTCTCCTTTAATAGCCGCTAGTAAAAATTGCTGGGAAGTTGATTGAGCTACATCAGGATGACTCATAATAATTAGTGTTTTAGTCATTAAATTTACCCTTTCTGATATTGATTTAGTAAAAGCTTGACTATTTTCTACAAAATAAGAAATCGCATATTGTAACGCTGCATCATCAACTAGAAAAGATGGATGATGCCATTCATAAGGACAACCTGTAGCCAATAAATGCAAAAACATCCCGGAACATATTCCATATAATTTGCAAAATCTTCTGCCCCTAATGTTAATTCAGGAATCACAACTGTCGCAAATTGTTCTGTTGTATCTTTTACAATCACCGTCACTTCTTCATCATTATCTACAACTGGTGGAGTCATAATCCACTCGATATGTGCTTCTTGTCCATAAACAGCAGCCATTTGACGCACCATATGATCCATTAAACTGCGAATTTTATCTTGATCCTTTTTATAAAAAGTACGAATCGTTCCTTCAAAGAAAAACACGCTCCGAATAACATTCCAAGTATTTCCACCTTCAATATGAGAAATACTCAACACCGCAGGAGATAATGGTGAAACATGACGACTCACAATCGCTTGTAAATTTGTAATAATTTGACAGGCTGTAACAATTGGATCATTCCCATTATGTGGAGCTGCCGCATGAGTTCCTACACCTTTTAATTCTACAGAAAATTGTCCAACAGCTGCCATCAGTGGTCCAGATTTAATCCCAATTGTTCCAACAGGCAATTCAGGCTTATTATGGAATCCAATAATGGCATCAACTCCATCTAATACACCTTCAGATATTAAAAGCACGAGCACCTCGATTCATTTCTTCTGCTGGTTGGAAAATGAATCGAATTTTTCCCGTTTAAACTTTCTTCTTTTTCTTTTTAAAATTTTTCGCAGCCATTAATAAACTAGCTGTATGAAAAATCATGCTCACAAGCATGCATCACTCCATCATGCTCTGAACGATAGTCTAAATCCGTTTGTTCATGAATCGGTAATGCATCCATATCTGCTCGAAGTGCAATAACAGGCCCTTCTTTTTGTACCAATTTCTGCTACAACACCAGTTGGTGTTTGTAATGGACGATAAGAAATTCTCATTCTGTTAATTTTTCTTGAATAAATGCTGTTGTTTTTAAATTCTTGTTCAGATAATTCGGGATAACGATAACGTACGTCTCATTTTCACCGCTTCTTGAATCCATTCTTCTTTCATATCAATCACCTCTTGAAAATCACTTGATTTTTATTTTTACTACAAACAAACTAAAAAACATGAGGAAAAGCCTCAAAAGCTACCCTCATGTTTGCAATAGATACTACGGGAATAGAAATAGATTTTTATCTGATGTGGCAGTAGACGCCAGTAGCCCCAGTGGGTCTTCTTGGCTAAAAATTGAGCCTAAAGTCTCAATTTTTCCAGTACAAGAAGCCATATTCTGGCTTCTTGTACATTTGCTACTGCAGATAAAATCTATTTCTTTTCCCTTTCGAAGTATTCTAAAAACACCCCAAATTTATAAATGCAATTTTTAAAAATAATAACACATTTTCAACGTTTTTAACTTTCAAAACTTTCCATCTCAAACGTCTCTCATCTTCTTCCGTTAAGAAAAATAGACTTCTTACCGTAGCTCGAGATTCTGCTTTTGGCGAAGCTGCTGCCATCCTTTGCTACAGTATAAGAAGTCTAATTCTAAACAATGATCTCATATTCCACCGTTAAGAAAGAATAGACTTCCTACAGTAGCTCGAGTACTATCAGCCACACTGGCTGATAGTACTGGAAAAATCGAGACCCTAGGCTCAATTTTTAGCAATGAGACTCGCATTCGCGAGTCTGCTTGCGTCCATAGCTACTGTAAAGGAAATCTAATTCTTCAGTCTGCATGCTGTACATCTGCGCGTACACTCCGTCTTGTTCGACTAATTCAGCATGATTCCTTGTTCAATAATCTCACCCTTATCCAAGACGAAAATCTTATCCGCATGAACAATCGTAGACAAACGATGCGCAATCATAACTGTCGTACGATCTTTCGACAGAACTTCCATCGCCTGCTGAATCATCCCTTCCGTTTGCGTATCCACGCGAAGTCGCTTCATCCAACACTAAAATCGTTGGATTAAACGCTAATGCCCTCGCAAAAGAAATCAACTGACGTTCTCCAGACGAATACTCTGAGCCTTTATCTTGAATCGGCATATTCAATCCTTCTTCTGAACGCTCTAAAAATATACTGACCACCCACTTGAATCAACGCATTTTCCATCACTTCAGTGGTAATTTCTGGATTCTCCATTCCAATATTACTTCCCTAAAGTTCCAGCAAATAAGTACGGATCTTGTAGCACAATACCCATCTTCTCACGCACTTTCCGCTGATTCGATAACGCAATATTTTGATGATCAATCCAAATTTCTCCATCCGTTGGATCATAAAAATCTAAATAACAAATTCATAATTGTCGATTTTCCGAACCCGTATGTCCTACAAAAAGCCACTGTTTTCACCCCGCTTCAATCGTGAAGGAAATATTTTCAACACAGGAGTTTTTCCATCATAAAGAAAGATACATTTTAAATTCAACTTTTCCATCTTCCATGACAAAATCAGCAGCTCCCGATTTTTCGATTGGTGTTTCCATTAATTCAATCACTCGACCACCTGCTGCAAAAAGCATGTTGTAATCCCGCAAAATTTGTACTAAATTATCAATCGGATCATAGAGACGATTAATATGAGTCCACAATCGCATAAATAAATCCAGCCGTTAATCCTAATGATTTTCCCCTAAATATTTCACACTTAAATATAAAACGGCAAACATTAAAGTAACATTTCTTAGGAATCCGACAACACTCCAAAGCTAAGAAAGACTCTACCTTTAATTCTTCAAGACCAATTCCTTTCCACTCTTGAACGATCCTTCATACTCTTCATTCCACTAGTTTTTCTCTGTTGAAACACTTGAATAATAGACATTCCTTGAATGATTTCATTTAATTTCCCATTCATATTACTAAAACTCTCACGAAGAGGTCCTGTAAAGCTCCTGCCTTTTACTAAATACTACTTGCCATAAAAGAATAGCTGGAATCACTAATAATAAAGCAGCTCCTAATCGAGATATTAAGAGAAAAATAACAACATAAATGCCAACAATAATGATAATACTATTTAAAAACATTAGCAGTTGCTGCAACAAAGAAATTTTTGACGAACAACTTCTGTATCATTCGTAATTTTGACACAACTTTCCCTGCTGGTAAGGAATCAAAATAACGAATCGGCAAATGTTGAATTTTATCAAATAATTCATCTCTTAAACGTTTTGTTAAACGATTCGACATTACACTTAAGATAAAGCGTCCAAAATAAGCCGATAACGTTGAAATGAGCAATAAGTCAAAATATACTGCGGCAAATTGAGTAATCTGCCCCCAATTAACGACACACCTGAATTTTTCCTGACGGTGTAATCACCAAATCAATAAATTGTTTTGCAAACAATTGGGAGCATACACTCCTGAAGCTGAAGCGAGTAATAATAAATAAATCAATGAAAAAGGAACGTTTTTCATAACGAATATAGCTAATAACCAAAAATTGTTTTTAGCATTCTTCGCTCACCTCTCCTTCTTCTAATTCTTGTTTCAGTATTGTTCATAATACCAGCCTTTTTGTTCCAGTAACTCTTTGCATGAGTTCCCCTTGCCACATTCTGACCCTCTTCAAATACTAAAATACAGTCTGCATGTCGAATTGCAGATAAATCGGTGTCTGTAATAATATTTGTTTGATCAAGTCTTTCTGATTTCAGATGATCTACAATTTGTTTTTCTGTCTTTGCATCAACCGCTGATAGCATCATCAAGTAATAAAATTTCAGAATTTCTAAGTAATGCACGGGCAATGGATAAACGTTGTTTTTGCCCACCACTTCAAAGTAATCCTTTTCGCCAATTATTGTTTCCAATTGTTCTGGCATTCGACGAGATATCTTCTGCTCATCCCAGCTTGTTCCAGTACATCCCATCACCACTGGTTCTGTAATTTCCTTTATTAGCAAGTTTTTAAAGTTTTCTAAAATGCTTTTTGAAAAATAACATGTTCTTGTGTTTTCACACAGCCATTAAAGCATCCACCGATTGACGTTTCCAATGAATCAATGCCTTCTGATTCAGTGAAAACTGTTTCTTGATGATAAGGATATTGATGTAAGAACTGTTTTAGGAAGGTCGTTTTCCTGAACCCCGTTTTTCCAACAATCCCAATCGTTTGTCCTTTTTAATACTCAGCTGAAATATCTCAATGTTGGACTTTCTTCTCAGGATAGAGTAAAGGAGGAATATTTCAAAACAATTTCCTCAAATTGCCTAATTCTTCTTGTCCATCTCTACTTCTAAATCATCGCTTGTTTTCGAATAATTTCAAAAATTCTTTCAAACAGAAACTTTTCCTTGTTGAATCATTACGACAATGTCTCCAATTAAATACAATGGAAAGACTAATAAAACCGATATAAATTGGAAACGAAACTAAGCTTCCTAATACAAATTTTTCCCTTCTTGAACAGGTCCACCACCGCCATCAACCCAATCAACATACCAAATTCCTACAACAACGTGCTAATGGAATAAAATAACATTCCCAATTTAGCTACTGCAATATGAAGAGAATCTTCTGTTTTTCTGCTGGAAAATTTGACTCATTCTATCTTCTTGCCCATACTCAGAGCCCAACATAAGTACCATCAATCATTTCTAATACTTCTGCATCTCATATCAGAAAATAGCCTTTTGAGCATCCCCATACACTATCTCAATTTATCCGTTAAACGATAGAGGTGCATAAGCTAATATCGGCATTGGTAGAACTGAAATAAATCAACTCCCCACCATACTCATTCACCATATTCGATAGAACGGATAAAGTAATAAAGAATGTTTAGAAACATACTCCAAACCCTACTAAACTCCAATTGTTTCAAGATCTTCACTTGAACGAGTTACAATATCTCCAACTCTAAACTTTGTATAAAAGTGTCACAAAGTAATTGCTTCATCGTTCTAATCTTAAAGTTGTAATATAGTCAAAACGAGGCAAACCAAATCCAATACATTAATGCAGAATCAATACATAAACCCTACATGATAGGAAAAAGAACCCTATATATCCCAAAAGTTGTTTCTTGCGTCAACGATTTGATCCACAATCGCATTGACAATTTGTCCTAATATTTTTGCAGAGACAACTAATCAAATAACTATTTAAAAATCGCACTACAACAATGACACATCTCACCCAGTGCTTTGCTAAAAATAAACTCTAGGTGTTTCATAATGACTTTTCATATATCCTCCTTACTCCCACGAGATTTGACAAAAAGACTAGTTCCGTATACATACACAGCTAGTCCCTCCACTTTTATCTATGAAAAAGCTAACCACCTACAACAGCAGACAGTTAGCCTCATTTGCAAAACCAAAAATAATTAAAAGTGAGTATATTAATACATTGTCATATTCTGTAAGAGATTTTAGTTGTTTTGTTCAATTGATGATGTTTTCCATTTAAGTTGTTCATTACAACTACCTCCTTCATATTATTTGTTAAACACTTTTACTAACTATTGTCATCGTACACCCAAATGAGATGAGTGAAAACTTACACTTATACCATATAAATTTAAAAATGATACAATTCTCTCTTCTGGCGTTAATCGATTTAAACGTTGGTAAGTTATCTACTGCTTAATTTTAATAGACATTCTTTTTGCTAATGGGTTAAGACATTGCTTAAATAAACTCCAAATAATCCCGAAACTAATATTGTTGTTGGTTTAAAATTGAAATTCTGCAAACATTTCTAAAAATTCTTCTTGAATTGTTTTTGGATCAATTGAATCAATTAATTTTGCATACAGCACAGCGTCTTTATCCGCCATTTCAATGACAGAATGGAATGTTTTGTTTTGAAATTTGCGAACTTACTAATTCTTGAACTCCAATTCTAACTTGCATCGAAACATTCACGGTTGCTTCAATTCGCTCCCAAATCAGCAAAACTCAAATTCAGAAATTTGTAATTCTGCTGGTGTATTTGAAACTTATAATATTGATATTTTTGGAATATCTTTTAATGCTAACATTTTTCTTGTTGAACATAATTTATCTCTTTTGTCGTTTGATTAAAGGTAAATACTAGGTAAGTCTGATAATAGTGTTGTTTTATTCCAAACTAACTCTAATTTTTCAAAGATTTCCTTCTTGTAAAACACTAGTGTAAATACTTTGTTCTACAAATTTTCTATATTGATTTGTAACAGAAACACTTCTTTCAATATTTTTCTTCTATAAAATTTAAAAATATTTGGTAATAATTCAAATTTCTCAACATCAATTCCTAATCTTTCCATTCTTTGAATCTCAGTATCATAAATAATCGATTTCTTATCAAAGACGAATTTGAGATGCCTTTTATTGATAACCATTGTAAATCAATTCTGATTGACGAAGTTGCTCTCTCTAAGCGGCATTTCTTTTCAACAGTTGTCTTAGGCCTTAATGCTAATCTTCATTTTTAATAGTTGAATTACTAAACCTTTAGTATGATTCTTTCAAATTGAAATACGAACTTTGTTTTCACCCTTTAATGTTCTAAAAACAACATGCCCTGGATGAAATCTTATTTAATTCTTGCTCTAATTGCAAGGCTAATGCATACATAGATGAAGTCATCTAATCCTTCTCTCTTTTAATCAAATTTCCCTACTAATATTACCATAATTTAGATGAAATATCATTGTGATTTATAAAAATTAATTTCATAAAAAGGATTAACGGTATAGTTCCGTCAATCCCTTTTATCTCTTAATATCTAATAAAATTAGACAGCAACAACATGTGCCGCCATCACCTTTTAATACTTCAGCGATATTTTCTAATGAGTAATGATAGCTTTACCTTGTGGATAGTTTTTCAACGAAAGCATGATGGCTGCTTCAACTTTTGGTAACATTAAACCAGGTGCAAATTGATTTTCTCCAATGTATTTTTCAATTCACTCAGTTGTTACAGTTTCTAATTTTTATGTTGATCTGGTTTATTGAAGTTTACATATACATTATATCAGCACCTGTTAGCACGATGAATAAGTCACTCCAACTAATTTCAGATAATGTTTGACTTGCAAAGTCTTTTATCGATAACTGCTTCAACATCTGTTACAAAATTTAGTTTCCGGGATCTTCAACAACTGGGATACCTCCCCACCTAGCTGTAATCCACAACAGTACCTGCTAGCAATTAAGTTTTTAACTGTATTTACTCTTTAATGCCAACTGGTTTTGGTGAAGGAACTACTTTTACGGTAACCACGGCGCTGCATCTTCTTTAAATGTTGCACCAGTAGCTGCTGCTTTGTTCTTTAGCTTTCTTCTTCCATTAAGAATGGTCCAGTGGTTTTAGTTGGATTTGAGAATGCTGGATCTATCTGAAACGATTACTTGTGTTACTACTGCAGCTACATCTTTTTAATGCCACGTGCTTGTAATTCAGTGACTAATGCATTTTGTAACCAGAATCAATTGATCCTTCTCGCATTTAGCACATGTATCTAATGTGTTGCTGGATCTCGAATCTGCTGCTGCATTTGTAATAATAGTTACCATGTAGCCCTTTCGTGAGTAACATTAATTCAGTGCCATTTTCAATGAATTGAACTAAATATTTTGCTGTTTTGAGATTAACGCTTCTTGTTGTGCTTTTGCTTGAAGCATCTGATGATAAAATTGCGTTACCGCCTAACGCTACTGCGATTTTACGTGACATATTTATAAACCTCTTTATGATTAAAACTAAATCGTATACTATACTTGCTAGTCGATACTACTGCTTTCGCATAAATATCCATTGAATCAAATATATCTCTTAGTGACATTTACTTTTCATTTTCCCATATGGAATGTAATTGGAGAAATCTGGAATACTGCTCCATAAGCCACACAATTTTCATTGTACGAGCAAAATGTTGCTCCTCCATAGAAGATTGTCAGTAAATGAGTTGTATCACCCGTCTTGATATACAGCCATTAGTGTATCTATCTAGGACGCTATCTAATGGTACATGACAATGGTCCCAGAGTAATCATATTCTTCATATTCTAATCCAAATTCTTTTTGCTTTTTCAGATAGAGTTTTGACAATTTGCATCTTTTGTATCTGCTAATGCGGAATTCGAATATCAATGCAATTTCTGATTTTTCTGGTGTAATAGTCAATCCTGCTACATTAAATGTTAAACCACCTGATGGCTCATCTTCAATTTTTCCTAAAATACTACTGCCTGTAGCATCTTCTCCAACTACTTCTAAATAAATGCTAATGTTGGATGATCAACAGCGAATGAAGTCCTTTTTACTAAGCGAATTAATGCATTCAACCACAAGAGGTGCATCTTTTTGCGTGTTTTTGAGAAACTCCTAGAACAGTCACTTCATCCTCTTGCGTTTCATCTGTTCAAATTTTACGAAGATAATCTACTACTTGAGAAATAGTCTCCTTTATAAGATGCTTTACCTGGTATCTACATTGAAAGCATCTCTCCTGAATGAAATACTAGAGCGTCACTTCCGGTCCATGCAATTTCACTTGTAATAACCCTTTTTCAGCATACGTTAATGGGAACTCTGCATCAGGGCAAATCCCATTGTCGCTACTTCTTCTAACTCGCTATAACAGAGCTAAACAACGCCTAATGTTTCTTCGTCAGTCCTAAAAATGAATCGAATTCGTTTATCAAATTCTACTCCAGCATCCATTAATGCTTTTGCATATAAAGGCTGCCATTGAAGGGCATCCTTATCATCTTGAGTCCCTCTTCCATAGTAAATCCATCTTTTAGAACGTCAAATGGTGGCGATCCCAATTATTCAAATCTCCCGCTGGAACAACGTCCAAGTGACATAGAATGGCTAATGATTCTTCGCCACTCCCACTCTAGCATATCCATAATATCCTTTCGGATCATGCCAAGTACTGAAGCCTAGTTCTCGACATAAAGCCAAATGCATACTTCTAATGCAAATTGAATATCTTTTCCAAAAGGAGTGCCTTTCTACCTTCATGTAGGACAGAAGGATACGAACCAATCGTTTAATCGATTCACATTCTTCTTGTGTTTTCTGTACCATAAATGTGCTCATCGTATCCCTCCTCAAGAAATAAGAAATCCCTTAAATCGAGGGAGTTCTTTTAATGTTATTTTACTAATTAAATATTAATGAATGTTCCTGAGATTAATAATAGGATTGAAACGCCCATTACAATACCTACTAATTTTAGCAAACATTTCCACCATGTTGTACATTTCGATACGTCCTAATGCTAATGCACCCATTACATACAGAAGTTGGTGATATAAGTTTAGTACCCCATTTTGCTCGATTGGAAAGCAGTAATTTACTAATGATTGAGATACATTTTACGAATTCTCCTAAAGGAGCTAAGATACCAAATTGTAGCACACCTGCTAAAACCTGAAGAAGAAGAATTAAGAATGATAATGGTGAGTAGAAGATGTATGTTAATACAATAAACACTTGAGCTGATAAACTGATAATGCGTTTTCACCCAGAAGTTCAAGATTGTGGCTGTAATCATACCTATCGTTCTACAATTACTTGGATACCACGAGCTAATGCACAGATTAAAGCAACACCTAGTAAATCTGCAGCACCTGTCATAAATACTTGAACGAATTTTTCTTCTTTCATTCTGTAAGTGATACTCTACTAAAACAGCCTATCATCAGAATAACATTGTAATTTTCAGGAGTACCATTCACCTAAAGGTAATGATTGATCGAATACTTGACCGATAAATGGAATACCAACGATAACTTCATTAATTTTTCGAGATACATGAATATTAGAATTTAGCCCATGGAATTAAACTTAAAATCATGATAATGAATGTGAATACGAATACTGTTAAGACAGCTTTTTGGTTTTACCAATTTAATTCCGCTTCCAGTTTGTTCAACATTGAAGTATGATAAATCAGCTTCACGTGTAGCAAATGATAAGATTTAGAATGATCTTTTTCTACTTTGCTTGCATAGTTATATAACGTAGAATGCAGAAATTGCCCACATTACAATGAAGAAAATTACACGTAACTCAATACCTTCCTTCTGCAACACTAATACCTTAAGCTGCATCAGAAGCAACACACCTTGTAGCGAATGGGTTAACTTGTTGAAGCCTAAACGCATCCGAGTGAGAACGAATCATACAATTGCTACCCCAGTAGTTATGCATCGGGAAACCACTCTCACTAACATAACTGGTGTACGATTAATGGGTAGAAAGCCATTGTTTCTTCCACCCAGACTGTAAGTTGTTCCACCTAATGCGAAATAAGCACATTAACACGAATTCTAAACGCTTTTTCACGGCCTTTTATATTTACGAGCGCAGAGGCAATCCCTCACGTCTAGTGCAGGCACGGGTTCTCGTAGTGACAGCTCCCAGTCACGGCATTCTACCAGAATGAAGAATGAAACTTTGAATAGCACCTCTTCAATTTGTTTTTAGAATGTCCAGTTTCAGTGATTCACCTTCAGTTTTAGTTATGATCGCGTCCTATTACTTGCACATATACTGGAGCCATAACAACATCATAGTAGAACCCTTGAGGGTTTTGAATCAACTTCGTTGGATAAGTACCAGCTTGATACAAAGTTACCATCTTCGTTTTAGCATCATATTGTCCGGCTGGAATAATCCCAAGTAAATAAAGCCATAATTGCACCGGTAACAGATGAATAAACAGCATATGTAGAGAAGGCATTTTGAAAACCTCTCATGCTGCTACTTGTTCAGCCATAGCAGTATCCTCCATCTATTTATAAAAGAGACCATTCTGAGTTTACAGATTCAACATCAGAACCAGAGATGACTCTCTATGTTACTTTCTTTACAAACTGTTTTACAAATAAGGTTACCTGCAGTTAAAGCCATAATTGCTTTAATTGAGTGCATACGGTTTTCAGCTTGAGTCGAATTGACGTAGCATATTTGCTACAGAATACCGTCATTACTTCCATTTCTTTAATACGAATTCTTCGCTAATTTTTCTACCGTATTCTGTTTCAGTATCATGGAAATGACACTGTTAAGCAGTGTAATACATTAGTCTTCGTTTTCAGCTTTACGAACTAGGTCCATGTTGATTTGGTAAGGTTTGATAAGTTTACAGTTCAGTGAATTTGTCTTCTTCACCATTGATACCCATACGTCAGTGTATAATACATCTGCGCCTTTAACAGCTTTTTCAGCTTCGTCTGTAATTAATACACGAGATCCGCTTTCTTTAGCATAACCTTCTGCTAAAGCTACCACTTCTGGTTCTGGGCATAATTCTTTTGGTAGAGAAGATATAGAACGTTCACACTAAGATTGCTCTGTTACTAATAAGCTGTTTTGCAACGTTGTTACGTCCGTCACCACAGTAAACTAATGTTAATCCCTTCTAATTTACCGAAGTTTTCTTTAACAGTTAAGTAGTCAGCAATCATTTGTGTTGGATGCCATGCATCTGTTAAAACCATTCCATACAGGAACACGGCGTATTTTCGCTAAATCTACACAGACTTGTTGGCTGAATCCACGGAATTCGATTCCATCAAAACATACGGCCTAAAACTTTAGCAGTATCTTCACCGATTCTTTCTTACCTAATTGGATATCACATGTTTTTCACCTAAATATTCTGGATGAGCACCTATCAATTTGACCGCTGCCAGAAAGCTGCACAGTATGAGTAGATGTTTTTCGAATAATAAGCAATGTTTTACCTTCTAGGAGTTTATGTGGAACACCACGTTTTTCAAATCTTTAACGTGCGTCTGAGAGTCGATTAAATATTCGATTTCTGCACATGAGTACTTTCTTTTCCTAAAAAAGCTACGGCCTTGGAACACTTGTGTCATGTTTGGAATGACTCCTTTTCAAAAGGTGTAATTCAATTGATTATATCATAAAAGATTCTTTTAAATTATAAATCTTCACGTTCAGATGGCATTGACTACAACGTGGGACCACCCACGACCACGAACTAATTCACTACCGCGAATCTTTGTAACTTTAATACCATATGTTTCTAGGATTGCATTTGTTACAACGTTACGGTCATACAACTACTTCCCCTAGTGCAATTGTTAATGTATTAGAGCCATCATTCCATTGCTCACGAGCAGCTTCTACTGGGTCGCCTCCACCACAAGGATTAATGTTACAGAAGGTAAACCTAAACTACTTTTTGCTAATACGTTTTCTAATTTATCTTCAGTTAATTCAATATTTAGCGCACCATTTTCTCCTTTTGTAATAGAATACTTTTAATCCGCCTTAATTTCTGGATGGATAGTGAATTTATCATAATCGATATGTAAATACAGTATCTAAAGTGCATACAACTTTACGGTTTTCTGAATTACGAATGCTAATACTTGTTTTGAAATCAGTTTCAGCAAATAATTTTGAGCAATTTTTTCAATTGAACGAGCATCTGTACGTTGAGAAATACCTACAGCTAATACTTCTTTAGAAAGAACAACTCATCTCCACCTTCGATACGAGTATCTTCTAGTACGATCATAGAAGAAATGGAACTTTTCCATTTCGTATACTGGGTGATAAGTGAAAATATATTTACCATAAATTGTTTCACGGTTACGTGTATCTGCATACATGTGGTTTAGTAAACACCGTTTGCCATTGTGGCAAAATGGATCACGAGTATAAGTTTGGCATTGGATCAACTACAAATGGATAATCTATTTCGTACATACCTGCTAAAGTTGTAGCTTCTGCTTGAACTTCAGTTTTACGGAACCCTTCCATTATTTTCAATACCAAGTCAAATGTTGGTAATGATAGTAAGGGTGATCTTTAATTCTTTTTGAAGCAACACGCGCTACACCAGCTTCTGATAACCATTCATCTACAAATTCTTCACGAACGCCTGCAGCATCAATTGCTTCAGCTGCTAATTATTCTAAGTATAAAACTCTACTCCAGCGTTGCAGAGTTTCCAGCAAATGCATCATGTTCTTTTTGAGCATCTTCTAAATATGGAATATCATCGAAATACTAAACGTTCTAGATAGTCTGGCATCAAATTTTTCTAACTCTTTACCTGGGCGAGTACGACAAACTCTTTAAGCATCCAATTTCAGAAAAATACGTGAATTGGGTTTGACATAATAGCCACCATCCTAATTAAAAATTTGAACAGTTATGAATTCATAGCTAGGAAATAGAACCATAAGTTGATCAGACTTATTTCATACCATTTCCCTTATGCACCTATCTTACCGCTAAATGAATTCGTTTTCAAGTTAGTTTTTAGTTAAATAATCTTTTCCTTTGTTATTTTTACATTTTGAATCAAAAGCAAGTTTTTCACTTTATGTTTTCTTTCATTTTCATTTTTGTCATTTTACTAGTCTGTTTAGGCTAAAAACTTTTGAGCTTATTCATAAAATCATTATCGTACATAGGAAAATGATTTCTTTATTGTGAAATGTCTTTCTTCGTTAGTCTTATGTATATCTGAAAAACTCATTTTTGTTCTAATTACATTTTTAATGTAACCTTTTTAAGTTAATTCCACTATTTCTCTACAATTTTCTTCTATCAACTACTTCCAAGCCGTTTTCATTTCCATATATTTCCTATAATAAAAGCACAAAAAGGATTGATAGCCTACTCTTCTATCGTCTCTACACCCTAAATTTATTTTCAGATATAGATTTTTCGAATGAAACTTCCTAATAAATTTTCCAACAAGAGAAATCGCTCCATATATTCCTATATAAAAACTAGCTGTCTCATTATAAAAATAAAATCGTTGGAATAAAAAGTGCATCACTAAAATGGAATACACTAAAGAAAACGAAATATTTTACACTGTATACATAGTAGCACTCTCAACACATGAGAGGAAATAGTAGTATCAATAACACTAACATTTCACTCTTCTCGATCGATTGCGTAGTCCATAGCTGACTACGCTAAATGACCAGTAGACTATGAATTTGGTTTATTTATTTTCTTCTCATGTGCTTCACTCCTAGTGATTGTTCTTTCTGTTAAGGTTATCTGTTTTATAACTATCTTTGAAAATGTATCATTTAATGTCAATAGTCCAATCTAAAAGATTTCATCTTTTGATTAATCTTTTCCGATAAAGATTGATGTATATCTATCATTATTTATATAGTGCCATTAATCGCTTCAAACCATTTTTCTCCCACTTCACCCTTCACCACCCAAACTCATTCCACACCTAAGAGTATTACTAGTAACTGCGCTGTACATAATAAAAGGAACAAAGTGCACTCTCTCTCTATTTCGCACTGAGCAAGCAACAGTACATAGCAATATCTCCAAATCCACCTACTACAAAGTGAAATAGTGGAACCTATAAGTACAATTTTATCGCACACCTGAGGCAACAGTCGCCAAATAATACCAATCTCCCGTGTCCAAATACTTCGCTTCCATGGTAACAACCGACAATATGCTCGTCCCTCCATAAAAATCGCTACACTACCGCTGACTAGACAGCGGGCTCTAGATTTTCTAATGAGCTACCAACAAATCAACACCAATTACAATATGCGAAACGTCCGGATCATCGCCAAGACTTCGGATGAAATCCTTGCTCTTTGCAAATCCGTTAAACTGCCACAAAACACGGCTAGACTGCCAACAACCACAGATCCGGTAATCCCATCCATCTCTCTTCCATTTCCAGATTTCGTCATGGAGTACGAACATCAATCCTGATAGTAGACAACTTCATGCACTCCAATAACGAGGTGAAATATTTCCTCCACAACGACATTTCCTCTGCAGCCACATCGCGTGACAGAACAGAATCAAATCTTTTCCAACTTAACTCATGTACGGGCACTCCACACAATGAGAGAACCTGCCCTCGAGATAAAATCCTCTCTTCCTTTCCAATCTTAGAGCGACTACATTCAAGAAACTCCCAATACAACATTTTAACACAAAGCTCCATGCCCACACACAGCACTCCTCGATATCAGCACCGATCGTTTATTTCTTTACTATCTATAACTATAACTGCCGAAAATGCTTTTATTGTTTAATTTTCTATAATAATTTCTTCTTTACAATCTCTTCCCTCGTACAAGCCCAGAATAGTCTTTAGACACCAATCAAAATAAGGGTAATAATGACTTTCAAGACTGCATAACTAGAACTCCTTAATAATAGCCCCACTGAAACCAAAAATTTTGACTCTGTTGATAGTAATACTACTAAAAGCTGGTTGCGGATGAATTTGCACGAATTTAAAATTAATGGAGAAACGATTCTTCCTTCTAGTTTGTTTCGATTACCGAGACGATAAATGACTTGGACAAACATCCAAGGTGAGATAACACGACCAGGCTACAATTAACGCGGGTAAAACTCGAAAGACGAGCCCACATATGGGATCACATTTAATGCACCTGCTAAATCGCAATCGTTGCCCACATACGCAGCGATTAATCGCATATCCAATCGAGAACATAATGGCTAACTGCCGTCGCAGCCGTTAATTGATCCTCGAATATAGGAACTAATTTTGTTGATTCGTTTCCGTTAACACGATACTCCTTACGTCTACGTGCCCGCGTTGGAAAAACTTAAGGATTCCTGCGGGTAGAAGTTTTCTCTCCCATCTTGTAATAACAAGTAGAATAGAAGAATTGCGCATTGTAACAATAATTTCCAATCCTTAAATTTCCAACTGCTCCAACGACGTTTCCAATTCCGCTAACCGTCCCAATATTCAATGCAGACCATTCACTCTTGTTTCCTGATGACATGAAGAGCATATTAATTCCATTTCAACTGTTCTTGCACTGCTGAAAAGTGTACATTTGTACCACACGTTCCACTGTTCACTATAATAATCGTAATATATTGTCAAATTGAGTCACTAATTCCTGTGCTGCTTCCACACTGGAGACAGAAGCCTAAAAATCGCTGCTAATAATAGGACAATCACTAGAGGTAAATTCACCAGTATCGCTACTGAGTTTATAGACACTCCTGTCACTATCTTGAATCGGTTTAACCATATAAAATACTTCCAGCACCTACCATTGGAAACCCAATAATCGAGAAAATCCTTTTACGGAGATGTACGAGAGTTTTAGTGAAGACACTAATCTTGATGTAGAGGTAAAATCACTAATGATATGTACTCACTAGGTCGATTATTTCACCATTTCAAACCATGATTTTTCGATGAAGTTGTATGTTCTGAATTCTTCCATTCAAAGGCGGCACTCCTGTTTTCAAAAATAGCTCTAGTGTATCGTATTTTCCCATTTTGAGAAAGAGAATTTTTATAAGAACCGAAAGCATGCATATTTCTACATGATACATGAAGGGGTTGATAGATATGACTGAGTTCTATCTAGGTGCACTTTATACCAAAACGTCTCAGTACAGCGCATTTATTCTGTACAATTAGATGCTGAAATAAAACAATTTCAAATCTAATCATTGAGAAGCACAAATCGAAAATCACAAACTTATCTAGCTTTCTTTGAATGCTGACCATTCATCACTTTCAGCAGTGCTCAAAAGAAGAAAGCGGTGGGAATGCAGTCTCAACACAAACACGAGCAGACATTAACAAAGTTTCTCACTATCATAGATACAACAGCTGAAGTTCCTTGCTGTACGGCATTATGAGAACGAATCATTTATTGGCGGCTAATTATCACGAAGGTCATGTTTCTACAAATTGATGGCAGTGACATTAGGTGGACCGGAGTTATTCATCCTCTCTTGAATGATAAGCAACCTTCTGTTCATTATATTTGACTATACTCCTGATGAAAATGATTGTGTCTGTGATTTAGGAAGCGACATTGTAGCTACTATCAACAAGATGGAGTAAACTTCATCGTGTTTCACTTATAAAGAAAAGGAGCAGGTACGTCATTTAGCTTTCATCCTACTCTTTTATTTTTACTTGTGAATTAATGCTAGTAATGTTATCTTATGATGTTGAAATGGAAGTTTACGTTTATTGAACAACGCTTATTACAACAGTTGAAATATGTATTGGGTGGTGTATTCATCTAACAAAAATGGAAATTCTTTATGTGGTAATCGTGTATGATCGTATTTAGGTGTTTTCCAAGTACAAGAACTGGTTTATTAACATTTGTAGCCGATTATGATATTTTTTGGAAGTGTCCTACGGATTTTACTTTGTAATGTTGAACGGTTTGTGGTCATTGGACATCAAGAATCTGATAATTTAACTTATGAACGACAAAACAGAACATTAACCTTTGTCAAAAGACTTTCTGCCCAGGAAGTTGTTTGGCGTCATTCTGTCGAACAACAAACCCAATTCCTTCTGCGGGTTTGTTTCATCCTTATACCAATTGCCGCCCACCAATTTTAGAAGGATGCCAGGATTACTCCTCAGTTGTAATAGATAAGTTTACCATCCATTTGAGTTAAATTAAGCAACACAGGTCTTTTCTAGCTGCTTTTACCACTTGATCTACAGTAGACCTGATTGATCCACACGTTGTCCCACACAGTTAACTGTATCAAAAGAGCTCCTTGTAATTCAACAGTATCAATTCTGCTATGTAGTAACATCACATCATTATCTGTTTTAATTTCATGTTTTGGAAAAGACACCACTTCTCCACTACTGTAATGACCTGCAGAAGTTGGTAAAATACTGCACAACCATCTCCCAGAATTGAAGAATACGGATCATTAATTTCGTGATAGCTACTACTTCCTTCTCAACTGCAACAAGAATTCTAATCTTAGAGTTTTTCTTTGAAAAACCAAACATCTAATCATCCTCCTCTCAATTTTATTTCACCAAGTAGTATAAACATACATATTTGGTATTTTTTTTGAACAAAACTTATTCCTAGAGTATTTTAAGATTTTATAGAAATTTGGATCAAACCTTAATTATAATCTGACATAATAAAGGATATTTGATTGACACATTAAATTATTGAAACAATAATTTAGAATTATTCATAGAGTAAACTGAATGGGTTACCGATTAGTAGTGATATACATTTAATTTAGCAAATAAATTTTTAGCAATTGATGGAACCAAAAGTTTCAAGACATGTTTAATGGAAGTGATCCAACTTGGTGCTTATTTGCTACAGATTTTATATATTTAACAAACTAAACTTTACTGAAGGCAAAAACCTGCAAAGAATTTTAGCGACAATTGAACTGTGGAAAAAGTTATCATTGGTTGTATTCCAAGTATCATGTTGAGGATTACTATTAAATGACTTTATGGATGAATGCCATTAAAGTAAATTGCCAGTCATAACAACTTTGTCTTCGTATACGGGATTGTATTTTATTGTGATTTCTGAGCGTCGTCACAAAACAGTGGTTCTGTATTCATTCATTTGAAGAATTGGATTATTTGAATAGCCATTAAAAATTGGTTTGTTCCAAACTCTAGCTTTTAACCCAGAACTCTCGTTCAGGCTCTACCATTTCAGGGTGATTATTAGCAACCAACTGTTTTTGTTATGGACAGAATTTCTTTCTTCATGAGTATATTCCATCTATGTTTGGACAGTGGACCAAATTATTAAATGGATCTGGAAGGCCAAGTAGAATTGATTATTTTATTAGTGGGATCAGTTGTATTCGTTTCACTAATTATATATCAAATTTTGATGATATTTTAAAACGAAACGATTTCCAAGCATTTGGTTATATCGGATATTCTAGGGATTATCGTATTAGCTAGTTCATTCTTTTGAAATAATAATCAAAAAGTCATTTTATTAGTATTAGATTTCTATTTAAGAAACAGCCAGCAGAATAAGGTTGGCTGTTTTTCACACACATTACGGATGCTGACTGTTTGGATTTCTACTAGTGCATTTTGCACGTTGCCACTTGGAAAGCAGCACGTGATGGGCAATTGAAATAAGTTGCATAACTTCATTCATTTGTTGAAAATGATTATCATCACTTAAATAAATCGTTGCACTAACAACATTTTCAAACTCATCTAGCTTGTTCTAAAATTGTTTGAATATTTTTCAACGATTGATGTGTTTTATTAACAATATCTTCTCTCCCAATTTCTCCAGTCAGAACACCGCAATTGCCTGGAACGTATAAGAAATACTCCTTGAGAATAAGGTCCAATTGCTGGTGCTTTAGTATCTGTATGAATAATTTTTTCATATTTCTCCTTTAATAAATATATATTTTTTCATTCTCTCACAAGCTTCTTGAATTCTTGTAAATGGTAATGCTAAGTTTAATCGAATATGAGTTGGACCCCATGGATTCTACCATCTTGCCACCACTCCCACATCTGATCTCAAGCTTTTGTAATTCACATCAATCGTAATACCATTTTTCTAAATATTCCCATAATCGATAAAAAATCACATACGTTCTCTGTATTTGTCATTAGACACTGCTAAATGAATGAATAACAAACATACGTCATATTTTTACCTAACCACTCATAACCCTTGGTTGATATGCGCCCAGTATTAACGCATGTATTGATAGTACATTCATCACATTATAATGAGACTTGCATACCTTTGCATTCACTCTATCTCAATAAATCACTATAAATGATAAGATACAGCGCCAATAAACCACAGCCAAGTTAAATGTCTCACTTAGTGCATACAGCAATGATTCTTCTTCTGCATCTTCAGATACTTTGTTGGAATATGTTTCACCCTGGCACTACTGTTGTACCAAATCATCAGAAATAATCAGACATCATGTTGATAAATTGCTATTATTTTTCTAATTCTTCACGATTCCAAACACGACCCGTTGGATTATGTGGTGAACAGAAAATCGATACATGAATATGATGTTTCACGAATCTTTGCTCATATCTTATAATCAGATGATAAAACACCTCTTCATCTTCTCACTAGTGGGATTCTTAATACTGCAATATTAAAAGCCATTATTTTGGGGTAAACTTCAAAATCTCCATACGTCGTAATATGCACCAAAATAGGAATCACCTGGGGAAGCAAAATAGTTAAGGCTGAAACTAATTCCTCCTAACACTGTTATGAGGTCTAACATGTTTAGCTGTTAATCCCTTCCACTTGATGGTGAAATTGTTGCACCGAATAATGGCATTATAATAATTCCTTTACGTATGTGTCCAAAAATTGGATGTTCAAACGTCTCTTCCTAACGTTTTCTTGAATCACCTGTTGGAACCAATAAAATTCATATCTGCAACCATCGGAAATTACATCAAAAACCTTCCTTAGTGGGCTTGGCGCTTTCCTGAATTAATCCTAATCCGTCAACAGCCATCGCATCTTTCCCATGACGGTTGATTCAAAAATCATATTTCATCTTTTTCGATCCTTCCACCTTAAGAATATAGTAGTAGTACTAAGATAGCAGAAAACTTCGAAAGAAGCTACTATTGACATTGAACTAAAGAAAAGACTTTTCCTGTCGCAAAATCCATGTGCCACTGGAAAAGCTCCATGATTCGTTTTCATTTTCCACATTGAAGAGATAATTTATAATCCCTCTTTGTGCAATAAAGTCTTACTTCATCTTGGATTTTCAGAATCTAAGTGAAGTACTACTTGAAATTTCTTCCCTTCACGTGTATAGAAATTGTATCAATATTGACATTGTGTGTATTTGAAATTCTTCTAATGACCAGTCTAATAATTTCAATAAACGAGAACCTGAGTATTATATCCTGGAAATATCAATGAACGCATCCATAATATCTTTATCAGTAATAATTCCCATCAAGTTTCCTCTTGATTCAAGAACTGCAAAACCCAATCTTTGTCATGTCTCAATGAAGCGAAGCTTCATGACAGCAGTTGGTTTTACAGTACGACTTGTTTCAACATAATATCTTTAGCAGTTGTTTTATTTAATAAGTAATTTGACCACTTAAACTTGTTGCCATTGAAGGTGAGAGTTTTGAGCAACCAATTCAGCTGTTAACAATCCCACCAATTTGTCTCCCTTCAACGACGTGGAAGATGATGCACATCATGTTCTTCTTCACAACGAATGTTTTCACAACAGTTGTTGTTGGTCTCAATCTAAGCTGTCATTATTATGGCTTACTCCATGACGGTCCCCCCTAAATAAGCTTTTTGAACATCTTCAAGTAATTCCTCACTGAGGTCATCATATCCTGCCTCTTGGTCAGGCACCCTCTAGCTAAATCGATACTATTTACTTCAGCAAAAACAGTGAAGTTCCTTGTTTTGAATTCTCAGAATGATATTGAAGATTTCTTTAACGAAAATTGGTGCTTAATCCCTACTGATGGTTCATCTAATAATTTGGATTTGTTTTATTAATCATCCCATTGCTAACATTTGTCGTTCCCACCGATAATGTTGTACATCTTGATTTTACGCTTTTCTAAATTGGGAATCAAACATAGTCATGGTCTTTTGAATTTCATCTTATCATTTCAAAATGCCCTAAATCAAGTATTTCTTTTATATCTCAAATACGTATCACCTTTCTGAATCAAAGTGTTAAGAAATACACTTTTTAGCAGCTAATTTATAAATATCTTATCCTAAATATTCAATCCAGCACTGATTAACCAGATATACTGTTTTTAAATGAGTTGATTTTCCTGTTAATTATTGGCACTGATTAGAGAAAACAATTTTCCTTCGTTAATCTCGTGAAGCCATCTTAACGGTTTGAATCATGCACAAAGCATTACAACTTTACTATCACTCTCCTCCCAAGTAAGCATGAATAATTGTAGGCTTTAATTTCTTCATGTTCCACATGTGCTAATACACCTCTCCATTCTTAATACATATAAACGTTGGCAAATTTCCATCACGATATATCGTGTCTTGAATTAGCACAATTGTTAATCCAAATTGTTCTTGGATTTGCGCAATTAATTTCATGATTTGTATGTTTCAGGGTCATCCTCGCAGCAGGTTCATATATATCTAAAAATAAAATTTTGCCTTGATAAGTAAAGAACGATTTAATCTACGTTGTTGCCCAAGCTAAAGCTGCTTGGCCCTGAGGATCATGAAGATTTTAATTCTAACACGTTTCTTTCATCACTTTCTGTTTCATATATCAAGCTTTTGTCCTGAATAACTGATATCAATGAATTTTATTACATTTCTATCAGCAAATCTTTAAACGAATATTTGAAGGTGATGCTAATCCTGACCAGACTTATCTGTAATTCCACGCCGCCTCCGCTTCCCATCCCAACCACCGAAATTTTGTTAAACCTTTACTTAATAAACTTATTCTGTTTCTCCTTTCTTTTTTCAATTTATTACTTAAGAATGTACCGGAACGGAATTCCCAAGTTCCTAATAATCCACCCAATGGAAGATCATATAATTAAGATTAACGCTACTGCAAATAATCAATAATTGTCCAATGGTTGTAAGAATGTATTATTGTTCCCAAGTAAAATCGCTGCTACAAACGAACCTGTAAAACTACCGATTCCTCCGAATACAACAATAATTATCACATCGATTGATTTCAAATGTGTAGTCACTTGGTGTTGGCGTTCCCAAATGGGGTCGCTGTTAATTCCAATTAATAGATTTGCTGTAGCTGCTCCAATAATGAAAGCTAACATTTTATAGCGAGTAACATTTTCATCTCCATTGACTCTTAAGCGTACTTTCATCTTGTAATATGTACCTAGACCTGCACCATTTTATTACATATAGTTACTAAAATGTTAATACTAAAGCAATATAAACAATTGTCCATAAGCAGCATGGAATTCACCAACCCTCGCAGCACCATTTGTTATTTTCATATTATTTTAAGTCATTACACGAATAATTTCAGCAACTCCCAAATGTTGCAATCGCTAAACAGTCCCCTTTAAACGAAGCGTTGGTAAACCAACTAATAACAATCACGACGAAATGACCACCCACCGCCATTCCAGCAACAACCCGCTAAACCACTAACCGCTTTCCCTGATAATAGCAGCACTATAGCACCAATCGCACAACCAGCATTCAAGTGAGAGTTGACCTGCAAACCCCAAAAATTAAATGTTTAATCCAACTGCGAAAAATAATAATCATGATATTAATAAAAGTGTGTTTCATAATAGAAATTAATGACTCCTACTGAACTAACACTTGAAGTAATAAATAGACTACTGCAGAAGCTAACCAAATAAGATTTTTCTGATGAAATCGTTGCATGTTTCTACCTACACTCTCTTTAACATTTTTACCAAACAAGCCTGCTGGTAATACTAATAAAATAACAACAATAGGAAGTAAACTACTCCATCTTTTATGTATGGAGAGAATCCTAAATAGCTCACTAAAGTTTCCCACAAACCAATGACATATCCACTAATCATTGCACCCGAATACTTCCAATTCCTCCTAATACTGCAGCTACGAAAGCTTTCAACTTGCAGTACAATCCCCCATTGTTGCTGAGAGAATGTTATAGTATAAAGTAACTAATACCCCCAAACCTTGCAAGATTTGAACCCACGTGAATGTAAATGAAAATGACTTGATCCATCAACTCCACACTGAGAGCTGTAATCATCTACTGCAACCGCACGCATTGCTTTCCATTTTTAAGAAGAACGATAAATTGTATGCCAGTGCCATTAAAATGACTGTTGTGTGCAAAAATTAACATTTGCTTTCCATTAACGGGCGATATCGAACAAAGTATAGTTTGTAGTAAAACGATGGAATGGACGAATCAGCTCCAAAGATAACCATCACTTCAAGTAAAAATGAAACCCCAATGCTGTACTGAAGCAGCAACACGAGTCGAACGTCTTAAAGGTGTTTGAGTACGCCACTCTTTCAACTACTACTCCTAAAACCGCACAAGTAACCATTACAATAGAAGGGATAATATTTAACCCAATCCATTCATTGACAAAACCAACAAAATGCATCATATAAACAAACATCACCATGAGCGAAGTTGATTAATTTAATTGTTCCATAAACCATTGTATAGCCAAGTGCCACTAAAAGCATAAATACTTCCTAGCAATCCTACTGACTAATTGTTGAACCGCTCCATTTTAAGCTCCTTCCTTATAAAAAACGTTTTTAATATTTGCTCATTATGGAAAAAGAGGTGGTTTCAATTGCCTCCTCTTTTCATCACCATTTTATTTATTGTGCTGCATATTCTTTTGCACTTACTTCTTCACCATTTTGGAATTCGATAACTGTTGATTTAAGAGGGAGTGATCTTTTTCACCTTACTGTGAATGTACCAGTAACACCATCGAAGTTCTTTAGATTCTGCTAAAGTTTTTGATTGCTTGGTACTGAAGGCAATAGAACCTGCTGTTTGTCAGCTTCACACAATTCAGCTGCATCATATATGCTAAAGCTGCGAAATGAATCCGGTGTTGTACCATATTTCTTTATACGCTTTGATGAAGAACGCTTGAAACATCCGCATCTGTACCTCTTAGCTGGAGAAGCTGCACAGAAGACATTACCTGTCAAGCTCTGTTTCTTTGAGCCACCAGCCAATCTCATGGGTCTTCACTTGATAATCCATCTCAATTAATGAGTGATTCCTAACCAAATGTTTGGTTCGATGAGATTAAACCAAACCCCTCTCATATCCTGGGATACAAGAACATCAAACGATTTTGACTTTAAATGAAGCTATCAACGTTTCAAACTGGTATCTTTTGATTGACAAGCTCTTTTCAAACACCTGACCCACCAATTTGTAATCCACAAGTTTCTTCGAATTGCTTCTTGATAACCTTTTTGAGTAATCACGAAGGTCTGTAAATCGCCACTTTAGCATTTGGGAATTTTTGCTTTACAAATCCTGTAACCTACAACCTCGATAATTACTATCAACAGAGAAACACACGGAAGATATAGTCGGATACTCTGATTTCTGATTTTTGTATCTTTTAACGTAATGCCGTCTCATTGTTGTTGAAATACATAGCTGAATTTTTTGCTTGTTCCATGATTGAATTGAAACTTACATCCCCTGTTGTAGCAGGTCCGACAACCCTTAACTACTTTTTCTTCAGAATTAATTTTTAGCTATAGCTTCTGTTTTTTCATTTATTATCATACAGAAATATATTTTAATTTTTATCTAATAACTTTCCTTTTTGTTCAACGAAGCATTCTAATAGCAAAAGATCATTAGCTGAAACTTACAAGCGGCAATGTTACGTTAACTAAAGTTACCTCCAAGTTTTACTGTGTTACCATCATAGCACCATGCCACATCCTGCTAAAATTAAGCGATACCAATCCCAATCCAAAGTAAATTCATCAAAATCACTTATAATTCCGTTTTTAGTAGATGAGAAAATTATATAATATTTGACAATTCATAATTGTTTTTTTTTTAATTTGGAAAATTTTAAACTTTTTAATTGTTTTTTTGAATTCGATGTCTAATGCTTAAGAGTTTTGTGAAACCTGTAATTTTGGTGAAAGTGAAGTAGAATTCCCATTCCTTGACGCGCACACCACACCTCTGGTCAGTAGGAACAGACTCATCGTGTGTAACAGGAAGCCACAAACCTGTGTGGCTTCTATTACTGTAAAATTTGAGACCCAGTCAAATTTTAGCCATGAGACCGCATATTGCTGGCGTCCCTTACTACTACATTTTAGAAGTCTATTCCACGCCTCCAATTCCAAAACAACCCTTCTCAACAATCACCAACGGTAATAGATGCAAAACAATTAAAAATCCATCGGCAATTTTTCTGATGTGCTAGCAAACGGATATTCTACCAGAAGAACGAAGTCCCTTATGAATCATTTCTAAAAATTGCTTCTTCTGAAACATTTGCCGCATTCGTCGACAAAATTAAATTTCTTTTGCCGTTAACGGAACCAACTGCCCGCTCCACCAAACCGGCATAATCTTTAACTGGAGGTTCTTTCTTTTGTACGAGCAAAACTATAGAGGATCTAAATACAATCGTATCAAACGTTAATTTCTTTCTTTGCAGCATATTTAATATAATCAAACACATCCATCACATAAATCTTCTGCTCAGATGCATCTATATCCCATTCACTTGAACTGTTCTCGAGTCTTCTTAAACCATGATTCGCAACATTAATCCACACCGTTGTTTGAATTGTCTCCACGCTGCAGCAACAGAAACGCACCTGTATAACTGTCAAATTCAAAATAGTTTTCTGCACCATAGTCATCTCTTACAATGCATGAACTTCACGTTGGTCTAAAAAGATTCCAGTCAATCCTTCATCAAGATACGTTGCATAACATGAACTCCTTCTTCTTCGAACCATCACTTGTTCACTTGCCTAACTCCTGTATAAATTGACTTCCGATAGTTTTTGAAGCATAACGAATTTTTTCATAAATCCTCGAATACTGGGATTGCTTCTTGCAATTGGTCTATGATTAACTCTTTCCATTGATAAATTCCTGCACTATACCATGAAACAACGACAAACCTATCATACTCAATCAATCGTAATTCCACCAAGTCTACCCCTTCTCCATTAAACAATCGAAAAGTTGCTGTACTTTCATCCCCAAAACAGAACGCTTTTGTGCTGCTTTTTGAAGATTCCTTTTATGAATTGAGCTGCCGCCATCTTTTTTAGAATATCAACCGATTCCTATGTTGAAATCCTGTTACGCTTTCATTGTTAAAAATTCTTTTTCTCATCACAAACACGTGACATTCGCCTCTTTTGCTTCCAGTGGTTTGCTAAATCTTCTTTACTAATAGCGAACCCTTTTCAATTAATTTTGCAGCTTTTGTTTTTAAAATGATTTCTCTCATAATTCTAATCTCCTTTTCATCTTGATATTTTTATAACACACCAATATCTCAAACACTTCAACACATTACAAATGACATCATCAATATGAGGACACCTGTTGAAAATAACCATTGAATTTCTAATAAGTGCGAGACAGATAAACCTTACCAAAAGATAGCTTATAATGACTTTTCTCCCTTAATAAAATCCCACAAAATAAACCAATTGGCATAAACCAAATAATATTCCCAAATATTATACGCTGCAAGATGAACCATGTAGATAAAGAGCTTCACACCATTTGCTGTATATCCAATTTCTTGTAAAGGTCGTAAGGAAATTTTTCATCAATTTAAAATACTGATTGTCAAAAAATCGTAATATTATATCAATACGAGAATAAAAATAAATAATGAAGATAACTTTCTACTTCCAATCAATCGTTTGTTTGTAATAGTTTCTAACAGAGAAATCGATCACTCCCAGCTATCCTACAGTTAGAATATAAGAGTACATCGATACTATTATTCATTAAAAGAGACGAACTGGGGCCTGGAAACAGACGCCCGCCCGTCCAACAAATTGTTCCAGCCATTGATAGATTGGTTCTACTTCCTGACTCATCCCTTTCCTTTATTCCTTTCTTGTTTTCCAGGGAATGTTAGTGTAAAACGTTGTTCCCTTCCAAGTTCACATCATCTGTCTGATTGTTCCATGGTGACTCTTCACAATGAATGAACAACGCTAACCCAATTCCAGACTCCTAATATTTGTTCTTTCTTGAAATATTCGTTTATAAAATCTTTTCCAGACGTTTCCACTTTTTTACTAATTCCAATCTACTCATCAATAATTTGCACACGGTATTCGAATCTTCATTCCAACCTTTAATGAGAATATGACCTTTATCCAAACTGGTTCGCATTTTCAATATATATTCACTAAAATTTGAATAAAGGATCATAGTCCGGTGCATAAACTGTAAAGTCTTCTGGACATTCACACAGCGTAAATCATTTCCTTTTATTGAGCATACGCTAATTTTTGTAATTGATCAACAACATTTGTAAAGCTCTGCACCTGAGAAGCACACAATCTGATCAGAACGAATTTTCCATAATCTAGATTTTCATTTACTAATCGAATCAATCGTTGTGTTTCATCTGTAATTAATTCTAAACTTCTCCTCACGACGTGATTCTGTATCATGTGTGAATTAATCCTTCCGTAATCCATTCATTGTCAGTGGTGTTCATTTCATTAGCTACATCCATCATTAATTTACGTCTTTAATTTTCTTGTCGTTCAATTTCTTGTTAGATTTTGTAATGATCTGCTATTTTGTTGAAGTCCATTACTAATCATTCATCTCGTTTTTGGGTTGGTAGTGAAATATCATTATTTCTTTTCGTGTGTCGCTTTTCGCGATACTGTCTTGTTTGATAAAGGCAAATAAGACATCAGAATAACTTACTCTGCTGAGAGAATCCTCTAAATTAGTTTTTTGTCTGCATTTCGTTTCAATACGATCAATGGACTAGGAATCTTTAGGTCCCATTATATGTTTGATTTTAAATATCGGATAATAAATCGTTACTAAATCTGCGTTTCATGCCAAGATTATGTTTTGTTTTGTTTCATATTGCTGAACCATCTTTGAAGAGATGTTGTAACATCATCTGTTAATGTACTTTTTGACATTTAATACGTTGCTGATGTGTTTTATTATCTTTATCAAAAATCGCTACTCCCATGTCATCTTTTATAGAGATAAACACTATTTGTCTATCGTTAAATCATTATGCTAATGTTTTGCATATGCAAGTTATGATTGTTGAAGTTGTAGGTTATTTGTCATACATTATAAATAATGCCATGCGATAGGATAATAATACAACTGGTTTTCTAATTGTTGGTAAAAATGTTTCATCTAAATCCCTATATCAAATTTATGGTCAATCGCATACAGTTTGATGACATGAGGTCCACTGCTTCAATTTTGACGTAATTTTTAATATGTGCATCAATTCGTACGTTCATCTCTGTAAAATGATCTTCAAATCTTCGTTATTGGGTGTCTCCTTGAGAATACTTGGCGAGGATGTTGTGCTATTAAGATAATAAATCAAATTCTTTTGATTAATGCTAATTTCACCCATCAGTAAGATTGCCTCATGGTTTTGTGTTAATAGAACATGTTTTGTTTCAATATCAAATTGGCCTGAACTGATTGGCTTCTGCTAGGCAGTAGTTCCTGGAATACGACGATATGCATTTGAGCCATCATATTTATGGGGGCTAGTTTGCTTTAGTCATCTGCTCAATTTCTAAGCCAATACTTGTCACTTTGAACTTTTTGCTGTTAACATGGACAATTGGTTTCTTCGTTTGATTGTCGGGCGACAATTTGTATGCCATCATTGATGGTGTTTAAATCTAAAATCACTATTCATTTTTTTGTTGATTGCTTAGGCATCATGCCTTCTTTTCCATCATGATAAAACTCTGCTGTCAACCTTCTTTTTTCAAAAACATTTCCGTGTTTCCTTCTGCTTGTGTCTTCATATCATTAAAATATGCATCTACTCCTCCTTTTGGATGATTTCGAGAAGTATACCATTTTTTATGGATCCGTTAACTAGAAAGTATGAGTTTTGAAGATGAAAAGAGACGATAAGTCGCCTCAGAATTTTCATATTTGAGATGTTAGTAGTAATTTTAATGAGTTTCTTTTTGAAATTTTCCAACAGATAGCCAACAATCATAATGAACACTATCTCCACTATTATCATTGATTCTATTATGTCGACTGAAAATGACCCGGCTGATCTGAATTGAATTTCCACCCGTCCTGTATATTTTCATTTAGTAAGAGCTAACACCTTGCGGCTGTTTCGTGTGGATAGTTATGTATCAAATTTTATTGTTCCTGCTTTTTCTTCTTCATTTGTTGTTCTTCAAAGGTAGTGGTGAATAGGCATGCGATATTCATTATCAGCTACTTCACTTTAAAACAATTGGATGCATTATCACTTTTGTTGGTTGGATATTAAATGGCTTTGGGGTTGATTGGTTGCTCTTTACTTTTCTATTGTTTGGGCAAATGGTTCTGCTCCTTCTTCATATTTCTATTGGAAGTAATATCTCATTTTCCAATTTGTTTTTCTTTTGTTCTTCAGCACTCTTGCACTCGTCAATCATTTACTGCTTTTTTTGGCTTCTTCATCGTGCACTTTGCAATATCAAATCGAATTTACTTTGATGACGATGAGAAGTTGGTACAAGCATTTAGGTAGCCCAAAAAGTTTAACTTTTGGGGTCACTTCAGTTCTACTCTTAGCTCTTTCTAAATCCATCATCTTTTCAATTTGAATCGTAAAATATTCAATTTGATCCATCTATCACCATGGTGAACGTACGTTGAGATTTCTGATATTGGTCTAGTTGATAATTGATCTTGCTTTTTCTTACTTTTTAATTTTTAAAAATTCTTTTGCGGTTTCTTAAGCACCTTTTTGAAAATGACCCATTGTTCTTGCTAAATCACTGTTGCTACAGACACTTGAGATGACTTGCGTATTCATTTCTGCTATGTTCTCTCAATATATTCATCTGCCGTTTCATCTTCTGCTGTAAAATAACTTCATTGGGAAGATTCAAATGACTGAGTTATGCCGGGAATAAATTGTGCATCAAAAGAATCACACTCAATATGTTCAAATTTTCTAAAATTGGCGCAATGATGGGATGAGAATCACGAGCACTTTTAAGTCATGTTTTTTAAACTCACTAATCCAGTGTCTAATCATATTATACCCATCAATGATATATAATTGTTTTCTTATAAATCACCTATTAATGACGAGAGACGGAAAACTTCACATCATTATGACACTCGCATTTAAAAGAACATGTCAGGTCATTGGAATGGTAATCATTTCATCTACGGTATCTTTTGACAATACGAGACACCTTTTTTTTCATATTTCCCCATCACAATCGCATCATTTTGTTCCATTGACGATAACTGTCCCTTCATATCAGTTCCGAACACCCAACACCACGTTCTTTAATTGTCTGTTTGAGTTAATTTGTCACACGAACAACGGAACATGCTCGATAGCCCTGTGAGCTTCTGCAGTAGATGTTAAAGAAACACTTTCTCTTTTGGAATAATAATTTGTGAACTCCTGTAGCATCTGCCGTACGTAAAACTTCCTAAATTATGGATCTTTAATTCCATCAAATTAATATAAATGGATTTGTTTTTTCCTCTAGGCTTTTTTCAAGACATCTTCTAAGTCGGTATATATTCATGTTGCACGTAGTTAAAAACTACCCTTGATGATTGACTTCACAATTAGATCTTTTGTAATTTAGGCTTTGGTACATTTTGAATTTGGATACGGTGTTCTTTCTAAATCAATAATTGGGTAATTTTCTTTCCAGATAAAGTTGATGCAGCAATTTATTCACGTTCTGGTTGTTAGTGCTTTCTTCGCGTGACGTCCATATACAAAATCTGTGGACTTTTGCTCATTCGAAGAACTTTCCGGTGTATATTTTGACGAGGTGCTTAGCCTTTTTTAAGTCTCTTTGGTTGGCTTCCTTTTCTTCTATTTTCGAATTTTTTTCTGTTAGGGTTTTTCCTCCACTTGTTTTGATGGTTGCTGGACCATTGATGACTTCCTCTAATCGTCTTTTTTTCCATTAAATGTAAAAGCCAATCATTTCAAATTCTGTAGACATGGATAAGTAATGACATCAGGCATTTTGCCTTTTGTATTGACTCTTGGTATTTCTTCCACGTTTAAATGTATTCTTCTTCTGTTAAAATGACTCGTTGTCCAACATTTGTTGAATTAAATTTGTTGAGCCTTCATAGAAACATAACGAGTAGCTCAATGATGTAAGATATTTGGTTTCGTCTTCCTAGTTCTGCAATACATGTTGACGAATATATAACTTCATAAATTCCATCACCCATATAAGCTAATGTTACATATTTAATAAATGCTAATCTTTAATGATTTCATTATACTCTTCTCCATCTTGTTCCTTGAGCAGTATCTTCTAACATAATCCTTGATCTTCAATAATTTAATTTCACTGCTTTCAGTGTGTTTTTCGCTTTTCTCTTAAACGTTCAGTCAATTAATGCTTGTCATCATCTACTAATTCTTCTTGAACTCTTTCATTCCAAAATCGGTAAAATAATTGTTCAGCTTTTTCTAATAATTTTCTAAAATAACACGTGATATTTTGCTTCTACGTTCTAAATTAAACATTCCATTCTTTCACGAATTGATATAACATCTTGTCTCGTTAGCTGCATTAAAATCATCATCCATTTCTTCTTGGAATTTTCCTTCTGTCGTCAAAACTAGCCCATACATCTTGGCTTTCCCAATGAGTCAACAGCGTTGTCTAAACGGTAACGTTGCTAAAAGTTGTTTGAATTTTGACACATTGGTTGTTGCTTGCAGAAGACTCACTGGAATTTCTAAATGGTTCACGATAGTGGGCGACTTGCTAGGAAGAAACGTAAAATTGAGGATCAATTTCTTTAATAATATCGTGCACTAATACGAAATTACCAGTTAGACGATCCTATTTTTCTCCATCTTCCCCATTGTTACAAAGGCATTATGCATCCAATAACGAGTATGGATGGCCTGTTTTGATTCACGCTTTATCAATTCTATTTTTCATAGGGATGCTAAGTCCACCACCGTGAATATCAATAGTATCTCCTAAATTATTTGTTGCCAATAGCAGAACATTCAATATGCCAACCTACCCTTGGCCTCAAGGAGAATCCCAACTAACTCCTGGTTTGAACATTTTCCATATAGCGCAAAATCTAATGGATTTCTTTAGCACATCTGTACTTTCTGTCCTTTTGACCAGCCTACTAAATCTGAATTTTGATCATTTCACCTATAATCTTTGGACCTTTCATGATGAAATATACATCTCCACCAGATTCATACCGTCTTTTCTTTTCAACTACTGTTTCTACAAAGGCAATAATATCATCCATTGTATTCATAATTGTTGACTTAAGTTGCTTTTATCAGCTGTATCCACATAAAAGTTTCATATTTTTTAGAAACTTTCCAGTCATTCCTGTTTCATTTGCTGCTTTGATATTTTATCATCCATTATCTGTAAAATTAGAAACATGTTCACTGTAACCATTTATTCAGAAATAATGACGATAGTATCAAATGCAACCGTACTTGCATTTCCAATATGAATAATTGAAATCGTTGGTCCTGGCAACATATTCATTTTTACTTTCCTGGTTCGGTTTAAATTCTTCTTTTTGACGTGTGTTAAGTGTTATACTTGAATCATAATTCTCCATATACCAGGATTTCGTCTTTCTTTGAATGAATTCTAACAACTTAGCAGGTGCCTACTGTTGCCGGTATGAGCTGGAATATCGTTGTAGCACTACCATGCTGCAACTACTTTTGGCACCTCTTTTCAATTGTAAGTTCAGTCCAAATGATCATATGACAATAATACTCCATCTTCAATGGTTGACGTTTTCTGTTTGCTTCCTGTTCCACCTAATGTAACACCGTGGAACATTTTACATCATCTCCGATAATCGCAGTTTCAATAACGATTCCCATTCCATGGTCAATAAAAATCGATGTAATTTGCTGCCGGATGAATTTCAATCCAGTAAAAATCGACTAAATGTACTCAGCAGCGAGCAAGAAGTCTATCGGCAAGTATAAACCAATGTGTTAGTCGATGCAACACAGTCGCATATTAGCCTGGATACGTTAAAATAATTTCTACTTCGTGCTGCTGATCGTCTTTTTATAGGTTTCCATATCCTCTTGAAAACGCCCCATCTTCTCACCTTTACATTTGTACTATTTTTTATTATACATATTTCTTCATTTTTCGTTTTCTCAAACTATGGAAGAAAAAAAAGACTTTTTCATGAAGAAAGTTTTTACCTTAAGACTAACGGTTAAACAATAGACTAATTAAAATAAATTTTAAATGTGCATGAGATTCGCTTTTGAGGTCGTTATGCCTTCGCATATTACGGAAATCATCCTTGTTACATCCCTGTGAAAACAGAAATATGAGTAGATATGAATATAAGCCACAATGGTGCTTATATTGCTGGGAAAATTGAGACCTTAGGTCTGAATTTGTATGATGGTAAAGCAATGCTACGTCCCTTTTACACATCAAGGAAATCATTTTCGTTTTTCATACGGCAAACTAGGTTCAAAATAATTCGCTAATGCACTGCCACTCTGATAATGTCACAGGACCTAATTTCTAAATCGCCCACCTAATCCTAACACTAATATCGAAATCGTAATCAAATTTACGCACTTCTAAAATCTACTGCTTTTCAATTACCAAACCATTACTTGCACACAACTCCATAATAAGATAGCCATTCCACCAAGCACTGCATTTGGATATGTTGAATTAACGCTGTGAATTTTCAAGGAACTCAACCCAATCGCAAATAACGTGCATTACGAATCATTGAAACACTTGCAACTTTTGGTCATCCTACAACCCGTAGTATTCTCACCATGTTGTATTTGCAGGTCCACCACAACGCTGAAACTGCAGTCGCAACACCATCTCCAATTAATGTACGATGTAAGCCTTGTTTTCAAAAATTGTCTCCACAAATCTGACTTAAACTGTATGGTCTCCAAGTTCTGCAATTATAACGGATGATGGTAAATTGCCCAAGTTTCAGCCAAAATACAGTGATATTCTTTGAAAAATCCATTGTTGAAATAGCAAATATAATTGCGGAATCGCAATCCAATCAGCTTCAATACTGGAGGAATCAACCAACCAAACAGTACAGCTACAATATATCCTCCAATAATTCCAAATAAGAATGGAATAATTTTAAAATCCTTTAGCTTTGTATTAATAAATGCTGTAATCAAGAAAGTTAGCAATCGCTACTGTTATTTGTTGAATAACATCTTAATAAATCCTGCATTTGTCGGCTGAATTTGATAATCCTAACCAATTACCATAATCATCGGTCCAATGGACAATCGGAGGTAAACGATCAATCCATTTTGTTCCAATTAATTTAACCACACGTTATACTATACATAAACAAGACCTACAAGAACCCCCTGACTGAGCTGCTGAAACATCTCCATTCATTTGTTTTATTGCAAATGCCATTGCTGAAATAAAGGCATGAAGAACCTAAGTACACTGGCACTTTAAATTGAGTTGCTACCATGTAAATCAAAGTTCCTAACCCTGATGCAAATAATGCTACAGAAACAGGTATTCCTAAAATTAATGGCACTAAAATCGTTGCCCCAAACATTGCAAACACATGTTGTAAGCTTAGTAATAAACCTTTGGCTAAAGGTGAATTTTGTCCACATCGAGTAATAAGTTACTTTTTGAAGTTTGTAACTCCATATTTTTCCGGCTTCTTCCTTTGCATACAAAAAGCAACCCTATCAAATTTTGTTTGCAAAAGGGCTGCTTTACAGAAGAATTCTCTCTGCACAAAAAAATTCTCCAGGAAATCTAAACTTGAACTATGATCGCCTTTTTCACCCTCACGGGATGAATTTAAAGGCCCTCGCTATGCGAAAGTATACTAAACTTTTCATGAAATAACAAGTATTTTTCGTTTATTTGAAAATTTGTCAATTTTACACAAAGTACATATTCTGTCTCTAGGTTTAATATTCATTGTATTTTGCTTAAAATTAATTATAATGATATAAAAAAAGCGATTTTTTGCGACTCTTTATGTATAATTGTATAAGTTATATTTAAACTATTCTAATCTAAGAAATACAATAGTAAGTGTTAAAGATAAAAATATTGAATTAGGGATGAATATATGAAAAAGAGAATATTAATGAGCTTGATAACCGTTTTAGGAGTAGCCTTATTTTCTTTCTAAAAATTATATGAATGTATCACTAGTAATGAGCGCAGTAATCTTATTATAGTTTTAGGTGTATTTATGATAGAATTTGATGTAATAAATAATTTGAAAAACGTTATCTCAATCCTAAGTGAGAAAGTTATATAGTGAGCTTCTCTCGTCTAAAATCAAGAAAGTCAGTAATTTTTGCTACTTAATGTGGTAGAGATAAACAGGACAAAATACTTTCTTGTTTTTATCTTTCTATACCTTCTAATTCAAAATTTTCTGTTGTCCATAAATGCTATTATTTCCATTTACGACAAATGCGATAATATACACAATTGCTGCATATGGCATCATACTTATATCCGAATACTTCACCGATAATAAAATAGGCTAGCCAAGTGTTTGTTGCACTTCCAAATACAGCCCGTAACCTAATGCCGCTGCTACCATTGGAGAAATGTCCTAGAACTCATTTATGATTCTAAAGAAGACCCAATCGAAAGAGTGAGTTACTTCCCCGCCTAAAATCTGCAACTAAGGGAGAATACTGTTAATCCTAATTTCAAAATCCATCTGTACATAAATCGTCTCACTATAAAAATTAGTATGAATTTAATGTCCTTAATCTCGTGTATAACGACCACTACCAAAAGCCGCAGTTAAAATACTGACAACGAATTCCTAAATAAAATATTCTTTGAGTTGGACTTGAATTTTACTACTCCAATATTTTTTCAAATACGCCAAACTCACACTAAATAGTCTTCCTGTTAATCCAAAAGCAATTCCCAGCACTACCATCTAACTAAAGTCTCATCGAACTGAATTTCTACAGGAATGCCCACCATAAAATTTCTCTAATCCTAAACTTTGAGCTACGTTCATCGAAATAAAACTGGACAACAATGTAAAAATAATGCATCAATTTGTAATGACCAACAATCATTACTTCAATCGCAAAGAAAGTTGCTGCTAGAGGAGTGCCAATAGTCCAGCAAAACCGCTCGCCATCCCGATCTTTAATAGAAATTCTCTGAAACCCTTGTTGAACCGTGATTCGCAACCGTTGCTCTAATTGAACCGCCACCCCTTCATTCACACTTGCTCCAAAAAAATGAGCCAGCCATGTTCCAATCATCATAAAGGAATTAATTTTGAAATACGATCCTCTCCTTGACCACAATTCGAAAGACAATATTCATACCTTCTACCGATTTTCCCATATTTCAAATAAACTGTATGAAATAAAAAACCAACTACTGCTAAAAACGGAATCAAATACCAAAATACTCCACTCGTAATTCAGATACTTTTAATATGGCTAAAAAGGACGTTAAATTCAGTAATCACTCCGACAATGATATTAACGATTCCTAGTAAAACTTTTTCCTTGATTTTACACGAATTCACCAAATAACCTCCTCGAATAAAAAAAAGACTGGAGAAATATTCCAGCCTCCATGCTCAAATTTTAATCTAAAATTGTGAACTTTCAACAAACAATGGACTTACTGAACGGTTTTCATGAATACGTTTGATCGCTTCAGCCATTAATTGGTCCATACACTAACTGAACAATTTTTTCCACCTGTTTTTCTTCCAGGAACTTGAATTGAGTTCACTACAACTTCTTTAATCGCAGAAGCATTTAAACGATCTTATGCTTGACTTGATAATACAGGGGTGAGTACAACAAGATACATTTCACCGTTCTGCATCTTGTAATGCTTGAGCTGCTAGTGTAATGTGTTCCAGCTGTATCAATCATATCGTCGATTAATACGGCAACTTTCCCTTTGACATCTTCCAATAATATTGCTTACTTGCTACATTTGCTTTTGACGACGTTTGTCAATAATCGCAATTGAGCATGTAAAATTCTGCTAATTTACGCACGAGTTACCCCACCATGGTCTGGTGAAACAACGACGAGTGTCTTTATCTTGAAATTATTTTCTAAGAAATAATTGGCC